>ERZ1034925.955-NODE-955-length-10967-cov-9.656250_pt1 | contig 10967 bp, 10 predicted proteins | sample MGYA00520687_ERZ1034925 | MGnify/ENA primary metagenome ERZ1034925 (study PRJEB33766, sample SAMN09781758) | gut metagenome | biome: gut microbiome | host: Homo sapiens | place: Madagascar | study: EMG produced TPA metagenomics assembly of the PRJNA485056 data set... | reverse complement strand
AACTTAGTGATTTTAATGAGTTTGCTATACATATTTACAAATATTAATTCAATTGAATTTAATAACAATAAAATTTCTACGCCGATTGGTACTATATATACATCTAAGGCTTATGCCGAGAGTTCAAATCAGTTAATCGAATATATTAACCAAAATACAAAACAAGACGACAAAATCGTGATTTTCCCAGAGGGAATGACGATTAATTTTCTCGCTCAAAGGCACTCTGATGATTATTACAACTCGCTTTTGCCACTTTACACAGAAACATTTGGCGAAGAGAAAATTATTAATCACTACAAAGAAAAATTGCCTGAATTCGTGATTTTTAATAACCTTGATATGAAAGATTATTATTTCAGATATATTTGTCAGGATTATGCGTTGGAATTTTGCGGATTTGTTCAAGATAACTACGAATTTCAAACAGTTATCGGTAACGAATTCAGGTATTTGATTTTTAAGCGAAAATAAAATCTTTTTATGCTAAACTAAAAACATTGAAAGAATAATGGAGAAAAAATGGAAAAATTTTACTTAACAACAGCAATTGACTACGTAAACGGTGCTCCACATATCGGTCACGCTTACGAAAAAATCTTGTCTGATATTATTACAAGACACTATACACAACGTTGTGATGACGTATATATGCTTACAGGTACTGATGAACACGGTATTAAAATCCAAAAAACGGCAGCAAGCAAGGGTATTAGCCCGAAAGAACTTTGTGATGCAAACGCACAAAAATTCAAAGATGCTTGGAAAGTCCTTGATATCAACTATTCACAATTCATCAGAACCACTGACGAAGATCACGAAAAAATTGTTCAACATATTTTTGAAAAACTTTTGGCACAAGGCGATATTTACAAAAATTCTTATGAAGGTTTGTACTGTACAGGTTGCGAATGTTTTTTGAACCCGAAAGACTTGACAGAAGACGGTCTTTGCCCTGATCACCAGAAGAAACCGGAAGTTGTTAAGGAAGAAAATTATTTCTTTAAACTTTCAAAATACAAAGATGCAATCATCAAACATATCAAGGAACACCCAGATTTTATCTTGCCAGAATTCAGAGCTAATGAAGTTTTGAACCAGTTGGAAGATATTCAAGACATCTCTGTTTCTCGTGCAAAATCAAATGTACAATGGGGAATTGATGTTTTGTCAGATTCTGAACAATCAATCTATGTTTGGATTGATGCGCTTTCAAACTATATTACAGCACTCGGATATGATACAGAAAACACGTCTGAAAAATTCAAAAAATATTGGCCGGCAGATGTTCACGTAATCGGTAAAGATATTTTGAAATTCCACAGTATCTATTGGCCGGCATTCTTGATGGCGTTGGATTTGCCGTTACCAAAACATATTTTTGCGCACGGTTGGATTACGATTGACGAATCAAAAATGTCAAAATCTTTGGGCAACGTAATTTCTCCAACATCTGTTTTGGAAACTTTCAACCTTGAAACCCCTGATGCATTCAGATATTACATGGCATCATCTGCACCTTGCGGACGTGACGGAAACTATTCTGACAACGATTTCAAGGAAAAAGTCAACGCACACCTTGCAAACAGCATGGGAAATCTTTTAAACAGAACACTTTCTATGTTGGTTAAGTATTTTGATGGCGAAGTTAAGGCTGAATTCAAAGCTGAAAATCCACTTGCGAAAAAGGCTTTGGGCACAGTTCAAATTGTTAAAAACCACTTTGACAACTTTGAAATTTCAGAAGCCGCTCTTGCAATAAATTCGCTAGTTGATATGACAAATAAGTACGTTCAAGACAACGCACCTTGGACTTTGGCAAAAGAAGAAAAAATGACAGAATGCGGACAAGTTTTGGTAAATGTGCTCGATATTATGTGCATAATTGCAGCTTTGATTTACCCATACTGCCCGAATATCGCTGCTGATATGGCTAGACAATTGTCATTCGATTTACACACAAAACTTGATGACTTGAAAGCTGACAACATCAAACTCGGAAAACTTATCGAAAAAGAAGATATTAAACCGGTATTTTTGAGAGTTGACTCTGAACTTGCGGACAAATCAGCTAAAAAGGCGTAAAAATTGCCCAAAAGTCGGATAAAAAATTATTTTTCCCTTCTTAAAATGAGCGTGTAGTTCAAAATTAAGGAGGGAAAAATGTTTTATAACGTATTGAAAGTTAAGGAACTTGGCACAACTGATAAGAAATTTGAAAAAGAAACCCTGATGGAGCATAACGATAGCAGTTTGTCGATTGTTTCATTGAAAAAAGAAGAAATTATTGACACTCATACATCTCTTTGTGATGCAGCAGTAATAGTTGTTGATGGAGAAATCGAACTTCACTTTGACGCAGAAAAATTCAAAGTTGAAAAAGGCGAAATGTTAATGTTCAAAAAAGACACCGAACACAAGGTTTTGGCACTAAAAGACAGTAGATTTTTGTTGATAAAGATTTAAGGTACTACACACGTAGGTTGGGCATACTTACCCAACATCATAGATTAATAATAAATTAATGATAAGTTAGATTCTGAATAAGGCAGAAAATCTACGCTTAATGCTTGATTTTCTGCCTTTTCAGAATGACGACTAAAGTAGTTGCAATTTTCGAAAAACAACTAAACCGTAACTGTCACTCCGGACTACGATCCGGAGTCTATTTTAATTTAGATAGTAGGTCGGGGCCCCACCCCGACAGCAAGAATTACGATTTTGATTTTTTACGATGGTGGGATAGGTATCTCGCCCTACTTTGCTAATACCGTAATCGACTTTGCATCTTTGCATCTTGGCATCTAATTTACGCTTAGCTGCTTTTTCCTCAACCATTGAAAAAATTTCCAACATAGTGTATAATGAAGATGTATTAGACAAACTCAGGAAGGATTTCGATGAGAAGATTTAAGGCTTTTACTCTAACGGAATTAATGATTGCACTTGCTGTAATCGGTGTTTTGGTAGCTATTGTAACACCTGCTATTATGCGTACAAGACCAAATAAAAACAAAATGATGATTAAAAAATCTTATTACGAGGTTGAAAAAATCGTTAGCTCGTTGATTAACGATGAAACTCTTTATATTGATGGTCGAGACGCTTGCAATTCACAAGAAGCAAGTAGTACAAGAGGCGAATGTAACTGGGGCTTTGATGACTATCATGCTGTTACATACGATGGCGAAACTTATGAAAATGGCACAAAATTCCCAGGATTGTTTGGTGCAAAGTTGAATTATAGAACAGCAGATACAACTACCTGGATATATACAACATCAGACGGTGTAACTTGGTATTTAGCCGGAACAGCTAACCAATGGGGGCACACAGATACTAGCAAACCTTCTGACATTACAGATGGTTCAATTATAATTGATGTAAATGGAACAGATGGCCCTAACTGCCGTGAAAACGGGAAAGATCAAGCAGGTGCAGATTGTACCGGTAGCGCATCTGATTTTGACCAATACCAAATCAACATATCCGTAACAGGTAAAATGACAATTGATGCGGCTGATATAAGAGCTGCAGAATTTGTTACAATAAACACATCTCTTAGAGATACAATATAAAGCTTAAAGCAGTCGAGCAATCGCGCCTTAACAGGTGAGGAAAGTCCGTGCATTCAAGAACAAGCAGCCGGAGAAACTCCGGACGGTGTGAACCGGTGGATAGGACCACAGAAATGAGGATTGTAGACAAATGTTGAACTCTCGTCCTCACCCCTTATGGGAGAGGAAGCAGTCGTTCACGAGCGGTTAGCGAGTGGTACGAGGTGAGGGTTTCTTCAAAAGAAACAATTCAAGACTGCCGATGGGCAGAAATGCCACAGGCGATGGTGCAACGGTGAGTTAAGAGCTTCACCAGCGATATTGAAAAATATCGGCTAGGCAACCCCCTGCTGAATGCAAGATTGAAATGAAGGTTAAAGGCTGTTCGCCCACTTCAAAGAAATCGCTAGAGATTGGGAGTAATCCCAATACCAGACAGATGATTGTTTAGAAACAGAACACGGCTTATGAGCTGCTTTATTTATTAAATCCCACTTTCTCAATTCGAGAGGGTGGGATTTTGTAAAGGAATTATTAAAAGCAGCTAAGCAACTAGGAAGTAAGGCAGCTAAGAATTTAGAAGTCGATAGGGCACTAAGACGCTAAGTTCATTACAGAAAAATATTGTCGTCTTTCTTAGCCACTTTATACTACTTTATCTTCCACTTCTCTTGAAGTCTATTCAATTTCCCCGATCTTTGAAGGTTATCAAGCACATAATTAGTTTTTGAAATCAACCTTACTGATTGCTGACCTTTACGAAACGCAATAGCATAAGGCTCTTTGGAATATCTTTTTGGCAAAAGTTTTACAGACTTGTCACTGAGTGCATAATTCAACAACACCGTATCATCAGCCACAAGTCCCTCTGCTTTACCGGATTTCAAAGCATTATAGGCGTCATGGTATGTCTTATAGCCCAAAACAGTCACTTCCGGAACATTTGAGCGCAAATTTCTTTCGCTTGTCGAACCATAAACTATAATCAATCTATTTCCCTCAAAATCTCTGAGAGATGTCGCTTTGCTGGAACTTCTAACCAAAATCGCTTGTCCTGCCATATAATATGGAACCGAAAAATCCAAAATCTGCTGTCTTTGGTTGGTAATCGACATTGTCGCAATGAGACAATCGACTTCGCCAGAATTCAATTTCATAATTCTATTAGCTGCAGTTACGGGCACAAATTCAACAGCACTTGAATTTCCAAGGATATTTTCAGCCAATATTTTTGCTAAATCAATATCATACCCTGCAAGCACTCCGCTCTTATCACGAAAACCGAAAGGAGAAGCGTCATCTCTAACCCCGACAACAATTTTACCCTTCTGCTCAATGCGTGACAAGTCATCGCTCACAGACTTTTTCTTTCCGCAACCCGAAAATACCAAACACATAAATAATAAAGCTAAAATAATCCTCTTCATAACAAAATAGTACTATAAAAATAAAATTATTACCCAAAAATAATCAAAAATACCACTTGAAAACTAAAATAATTTATGACAAAATTGCATGAAAATATTTTACTGCAACTAAAAAATGGAGGTTTATATGTCAACATTTATCGAAGACGTTTACGCAAGACAGATTTTGGACTCTCGTGGCAATCCGACAGTGGAAGTCGACGTGAAGCTTACAAACGGAATTCGTGGCAGAGCATCTGTGCCATCAGGTGCATCAACAGGGATTTTCGAGGCTTTGGAACTTCGTGACGGCGACAAATCAAAATATATGGGTAAAAGCGTTCAAAAAGCAGTTGACAATGTAAATAATATTATCGCACCTGAACTTATTGGCGAAAAAGCTTCTCACCAAAAGGAAATCGACACATTTATGATTGACATGGACGGAACTGAAAACAAATCCAAACTTGGTGCCAATGCAATTTTAGGGGTGTCACTTGCCGTTGCAAATGCAGCTGCAAAAGCTTATGACATGGCACTTTACAGATACTTAGGCGGAATTAACGCACTTACTTTGCCTGTTCCGATGATGAACATTATTAACGGTGGTGCGCATGCCGACAACAATATTGATTTTCAGGAATTTATGATTGCACCTGTCGGAGCAGAAAGTTTTTCTCACGCAATCGAAATGGGCTGTAACGTTTTCCACACATTGAAAAACGTATTAAAAAGCAGAGGACTTGCAACTTCTGTCGGCGATGAAGGCGGTTTTGCGCCAAATTTAAATTCTAACTCAGAAGGAATTGAAGTTATCCTCGAAGCTATCGATAAAGCAGGTTATAACACAAATCAGGTTAAAATTTGCCTTGATGTTGCCTCATCTGAATTCTATGAAAACGGGCGCTACAACCTAAAAGGCGAAGGAAAATCGTTCGACAACACAGAAATGACAGACTTTTTGGCTGAATGGGTTGACAAATATCCGATTATTTCAATCGAGGACGGTATGGCAGAACAAGATTGGAACGGTTGGGAAATGTTGACTAAACGTGTAGGTTCACACTGCCAGCTCGTTGGTGACGACTTGTTTGTAACAAATACACGCAGACTTGCAGATGGAATTAAACGTGGAGTTGCAAATTCAATTTTGATTAAAGTAAACCAAATCGGAACTTTGTCAGAAACCTTAGACGCAATCTCAATGGCACACGCAGCCGGATATACAACAATAATTTCTCACCGCTCTGGCGAAACAGAGGACACATTTATTGCAGATTTGGCAGTTGCTGTAAACAGTGGTCAAATCAAGACAGGTTCAGCTTCTCGTTCAGACAGAATGGCAAAATACAACCAGTTATTGAGAATTGAACAAAAACTCGGCTCTGCTGCAAAATACTTAGGACTTCAAGCATTTAACGGAGTCAGGTAACGGGTAACTAAAGCCAAAGTCTGTATAGTTAAGATACTAGATTACTAAGGCACTAGGGCACTAAGGTCGTTTCGCTTAAATATTATCGTCATTCTGAAAAGGCAGAAAATCAAGTGAATAACGTAGATTTTCGCCTTATTCAGAATCTATTACTGAATAAAATAGTTGTTGTTACGGTAGGTCGGGGTCCCCACCCCGACAACATGAATTGCAGTTCTGTTGTTGGGGTAGAAACCCCAACCTACATTACTACACTAATCGTTCCGTCTCGCAATGACGACTAATAACATCTGCTTCCGTAATCGACTTTGCATCTAAACTACATCACAGTTTTTCTAAACAATTTGTATTCAAACACAAATTGAAGATTTAAGTAATCTGCGGATTTTTCTGATGCAGGGAATTTCGGGTACAAAACATTTTGTTCAACCGCACTCATAATCGAACGGTCCGTTGTTTCATCACCTGATTTTTTCGCAAATCTGTAGTTCAAAAGGCTTCCGTCTGGCGCAACTTGAACAATTATAATTGCTTGAGTGTGTCTACCTGATTTTGGTGGAGTCCAAAGTTTATATAAATCCGGACTTACACAAGCAACATAATCTTCAAGAGTTTTTGCTCCACAATCCTTTTGTTGTGGCGAATAAACCGTATAACTAACAGGTTTTATATTAGAATTGTTTAATTGCGTAAATTGAGATTGTTCAGGCGTAAAAGCTGATTGGGTTTGAGAATTTTGAACATTTCTTGTAACCATATTATGAGCATAATCGTTTGCATAAGATAGCAAAGAATCACCTTGCAATGCTTTCATGAACACGTGATAGTCTGCAAAAACAGCTTTTGGGCGATATGTTTCTTTTTCATAATCTCCAGCTTGAATTACACCTACTTTATTGTCAGAAAAATTAGATTTTATATACGCAACTTGCTCAGGTTTTCCGTTTGAGCTGAATTTAATCGCATAAATACATTCTTGCGAATTCAAAGGTTTTATTGAATCCTTATCAATAAATAAATTCAAATTCGGAATATCTGTGTCAACATAGTGCCAATCCACGGCATTAGCTGAAATTGTACTCATTAAAATTGCTGAAATTAATAAAAATATCTTTTTCATATAACACTACCTTTTTGATTACATTAAACAAAAAACAAAACAATAAAGCAACTCAAAAATTTTATTAAGTGATGTTACAAGATAGAAAAAATATTTGTTTTTTTAGTGTATGTAGAATAGAATATTAGTGGAGAAATTTGAGGGATATAAATACATGATATTAGAACAAGAGTTGAAGGGAAAAACTTTATCTCCACAAGAAGTGAGAAGTATTCTAAAAACAGATAACAAAGAAATTGTAGAATTGTGCAAACGTGCATCGATTTTGCCTAGAAAAAATAGCAAAGGTCAAACTTATTTTTCTTATGAAGAAGTAAAAAGTTTGAGAAAAGTTCAAGCTATGAAAAATTCTGCAACAATGCCGCCTGCAAGAGTTGCGCCAAAGCAAGCACCTGCAATGCTTAGTATCTTAAACTCTTTGAAAGATATGGAAAACAAGTTGAGCAACAGAATTGCCAAAGTTATTGACGAAAAACTTGAAGGCATGGACGAAGTTGTTGTTGAACTTATTCGTTGCAAAACAGATAACGAAACTCTTAGACAAAAAATTATTGATTTGAATAAAGAAATTTATCAGTTGAAAAATGATTTGAATTCTTACAAACCGGTTGGTCTTGGCTTTTATAAGAAAAAAGAAAAACATGTTTGGGAATAATTAATTTTCATCTGCACAAATAAAGGAATTAGGACTATGGCAACAAAAGAAAAAGTAATAGGGACACCATCAAACAGTGAAGAAAGAGCAAAAGCGCTAAAACTTGCGATTGAAAAAATCGAAAAAGATTTTGGTAAAGGTTCTATTATGAAACTTGGGGACAAAGCAACAGTTAATGTTGACGCAATTCCAACAGGTGCGCTATCACTAGACGTTGCTTTGGGTATTGGCGGAATTCCTCGTGGACGTATCATTGAAATTTATGGTCCAGAAAGTTCCGGTAAAACAACCCTTGCACAACATATTGTTGCTGAATGTCAAAAACGTGGCGGAATTGCAGCATTCGTCGATGCAGAGCATGCACTTGACCCTGAATATGCTAGAAATTTGGGCGTAAAAGTTGATGATTTATTGATTTCTCAACCGGATACAGGTGAACAAGCACTTGATATTACAGAAGAACTTGTTCGTTCAGGTGCGGTTGATATCGTTGTTGTCGACTCTGTTGCAGCACTTGTTCCAAAAGCTGAAATCGACGGATCTATGGAAGATCAACAAATGGGCTTGCAAGCTCGTTTGATGAGTAAAGCTTTGAGAAAATTGACAGGTATTATCGGAAAAACCAACACAACAGTTATTTTCATCAACCAGTTAAGAATGAAAATCGGTGTTATGTACGGAAACCCTGAAACAACAACAGGTGGTAATGCATTAAAATATTACGCATCTGTTCGTATGGAAATCAAACGTACAGACGGACTTAAAGGTGATGATGGTGATGTTGGAAACCACGTTAGAGTAAGAGTTTTGAAAAACAAAGTTGCACCTCCGTTTAGAACTGCTGAATTTGATATTATTTTCGGTAAAGGTATTTGCAAAATCGGAAACATTCTTGATGTAGCCGTAAATCTTGATATCGTGAAAAAAGCAGGTTCTTGGTTTAGTTTTAATGATGAAAAATTGGGTCAAGGTAGAGATAAAGCAAAAGAATTTTTATCTCAAAACCCTGATATTTTGGCAGAAGTTGAAAGACTCGTAAGAGAAAAACTTGCCACAACCGGCGCTCCTGCAACCACAGAAACAACTGAAACTCCTGCAGAGGAAGAATAAAGATTCAGATGCCAAGATGCCAAGAGGCAAAGTCTGTATCGTTAAGATACTAGGTTACTAAGGCACTAGAGCACTAAAGTCGTTTTGGTTAAATATTATCGTCATTCTGAAAGTTATGGTAGCCCAACAACATGAATTGTAATTTTTATTTCTTACGATAGCGGAATAGGGATCCCGTCCTACTTTACGATTATTTTATTTTTTAGTCCTGTTGTTGGGCAAGTATGCCAAACCTACAGCTCTAGGGTGTGATAAAGTCGATTAGGTTTTAGCACAACCTAGTCGGCTTCCCTATATATTTCAACCCTATAATTTTATAGGTAATGAAATATTTCAAATATTTAGTCTTTAGAAAAGTTTCTGACGATCTAAGTTAGGATTAATATTAATATATGATTGTGCTGATAAAGGTTCACCGGTATAAAATTCAGTGAATACAAAATCATCTGTTTTGTATATTTTTTTACCGTCAGCGGTATGAGCTGTTTTTGATGTAATATTATTTCCTTCTTTGTAGGTTCTTTCCATTACATCGCCGTTCTTGGTGACTACAACATCTTTGTTTCTTTTTAATTGTGGTCCCCAAAAATCATTTTGTTCTACGTTAAAAGAAGTTGTTACTGTTTTGGCTTGATGAGGTTTACTATTCTCTGACAATTTGTAGTTAGCAACAGCTTTTCCTTCTGTAATATTGCCTAACAGATCTGTTTTTGTAGGTTTATATACAAGTTCACCTTCAGGTCTAGTACATTTAAATTCTGATACAAATTCTTTGCCAAATTGGTCAGTTGAAATGATTTTTTTAGTTACGGTTTCATAGCCTTCATTTGATGACCAAGTTTGCGTTGCTACTTTGGAATTATTGCTATAATCAATATGTAAAGTTCTTTTTGCATCATTTCTTGTAATTTCTTCTTGGTAAAGTTCTTTTAACTCACCATTTTTATCAAATTTTTCAATTTGATTTTTTCCTTGTTCAACTTGTGTTCGAATAGCTTTTGAGCCATCTGAAAATTCTTCAATAATTTTATTTCCTTCTTTTGTTGTTTTTAACAATTCTGGTTTTGGTTCAGCGTTAGGCGAAACTTTTGTACTTTTACCTGCTGTATTATAGTCAACAGTGACTTCTTTACCGGTTGTATTAGTCTTGGTTTGAATTGGCTTTCCTGAAAGTGGATCAAATTCTGTTTTTCTATAAGAGCCGTCAAGCTGTTCTACTTCTACTGACTTAACATTTCCGTTAGCAGAAGTTATTTCTTTCATTCTTGTTCCATTCTTATTTAATTTAATTTCTTGAATACTTCCATCAGCTAACTTTGATTCTCCCTTTTTAATTGCTTTTGCATTGGATAAATCAGCTTTTGTTTCAGATAATTTTTGTGTTGTTTCTGCTAAAATTCCTTTTTGAGTAGCAAATTCTTCACGCATATAATTTATTCTTGCGTTTGCTGCATTTAATTCTTGAGTAGCTTTTTCTGCTTCGGAGCTTAAATGTGTAATTCTTGCAGACTGAGATGATACGGTTTGAGAAAGGTCACTAATTTGTTTAGCACCTTCTTCTGCCACTTCTCTTATGGCTTTTTCTGCACTTTTGGTTTCAATTCCACCAAACATTGATTTTTTCAAACCTTTAATAAGTGTTTCTGCACTATTAATTAAATTCATTTATTTTTCTCCTGTATTATAT
>ERZ1034925.947-NODE-947-length-11058-cov-17.700809_pt1 | contig 11058 bp, 3 predicted proteins | sample MGYA00520687_ERZ1034925 | MGnify/ENA primary metagenome ERZ1034925 (study PRJEB33766, sample SAMN09781758) | gut metagenome | biome: gut microbiome | host: Homo sapiens | place: Madagascar | study: EMG produced TPA metagenomics assembly of the PRJNA485056 data set... | reverse complement strand
ATTTTTTACAAAAATATTATTTGTAGTTGTATTTAATTTTTTATATGGATTATTAGCTGTTATATCTATAATAATTATTTTATTATTATTCTCATCTATATAATATAAATTATTATTTTCATCTTTATATGATTTATATTCTTTACCATTTGCAGCTTTATATAAATAAACTGTTTCTCCATTTTCTAAATAACCATCATAATTAAAATTTTCATTAAATAATTTAATACTTTTTAAACCTAAAAGAAAATTTTTCTGTACTTTAAAAATACATTTTTGCGTTGTATAATTAGTTAAATGATAAGGATTACCATTAAAAGCATTTAAATCTAATCTATAAGTAACTAAAGTATCTGCTTTACCATCTGTATTTTTAGCATAAAATTCTAATTCTAAGCCATAATTACCTACAATGTGATTATCATTAAGTAAAGATAAAAATTCACCAGAAATTTGAATATATTCATAATTATTAGCTAATTCCAAAAAACTTGGAGATATTGTATATTCATTATTATTATAAATAATTAAATTACCTTTGTCATCTGTTGCTCCTGCAACAATTCCATAAGGTCCATTCCAATTTGCATTATAACAACTAGATATATCTGGAACAATAGTAGCATATGAATTTTCTAATTCTTGCATTTCGCTTTCAGACAAAGTTTTATCTTGTACTTTATTTTCAATAAATTTCTTATTAGAAAAATCACCCTCTGGCACTTTTACATATACATTTGTACCTACTTTATATTCATAAGTTAAATCATTAGAAAACGCAGAAAAAGTATTTCCATTATATTTAACTTTATATTCGCCTGTATCAAGATTAACTAACGAATCAATAGTAGCTTGAATAGTTAAATCATAAGATAAACCATTAACTTGTTTTTGCGCCATTATTTGCATAGCTGTTAATAATTTTTCTGATGTACTGTTCATATTTATCTCCTTTCACTCATTAAAACAAAGTAAAGGGAAAAACCCTTTACTCTGTATATTGTGTTGCATCATTTATAATATTATTCAAAGCCATTTCAATCTCTAACGCCGAAGTGACCCCAGGGAAATCTGCTTGAATCTGAACTTGTTGAACAATAGGAACAGAATCTTTATCTGCAAGTGCAGAAACAGAAGAAGAAATAGTGGCTTTAGTAGCCATCATACTTGCGCCAACATTCGCACGATTATCTAAAATTTTAGCTAGATTAGGAGCAAGAGAATCAAGAATTTTAATTGCAGAAAGCATATTTGCGGTATCATCTTGATTTAAAACTAACTCTTTATCATGTAAAATTGCAACGCCACCATTTTCAGTATAACCGCCTGTACTAAATCCCATTAAATCTTTTAATTGTACATATAATTCAGAAAATTTTCCTTCGCTTAAATTAGATTGCTTTAATTGTCCAGAAGCTTTTTCTGCTAACCATTTGTTTAAAATCTCATCCGCAGTTGTACCATCATTTAATTTATATGCTCTTGCAGAAGCAATATCTTTTGCTAAATCAGTATAACCTCGCGCGACTGCGTAAACACCCATATCAGCTAGATCAAATCCACCCAAGTCTTTGCGCGCGCCTGATTGATTATTATAAGTATCACCCATATCTTGCGCATCTTTTCCAATTTCAGCTTTAATACGCTTAATGTCAACCAATAACTCTTTAAATGCATCTGATTGTGCTAAAACTGCGGTAATAGAATCCCATACTTGATTAGACATTATTGTGCCAGCATCTCCAACTTTTTTAGTAGAATCTGCTACTTCATCAAGCACGGTGCGTAAATTACTTAAATCAGTTCCTGTATCTTCTGCTAAATCTTTTAATGTACTATTATAATCACTAAAAGCATTTTTCATTTCTTCGCAAGCCGTATTAAATGCTTCTTCAAAATTCTTAGTGCTTTCATCTATCAAATCAATATTTCCTTGATAAGTATTGCTATAATCTGTAATAGTTAATTTACCCGCTTCATTCATATCATCCATCGCAATATTATATTCACGTTGCAAGTATTCTAATTTATCTAATGAAGCTTTTCTTAACTCTTCTATTTTAGCATTTTTTTCTTGTTCATTCAAGGTATCATCTTTATATATCTCTTCTAATTGATCATGAGTATCTTGCTTTAATTTTAAGATTTCATCCATAATATCTTTAGTTTGATCTTTTGCTATATTATACCAGTCATTTAAAGCTTTGTTATAATCATCTTGCGCGGCATCAACGTCATCTTGATTAGCTGTAAACTGATAATCCCAGTTACCTGCGGAATTACGCACCAACCGCACCGAATCTTTTGCGTTTTGTGCTTCTTCCAAAGCATTTTGAGCAATAGTCAGATTATATTTAGCTTCTAAAATATCTAAGTCATATTGATTTAATTGATTATTACGTTTGCGTACATCTAGTTCAGTTTGTAATCGTTTTAATCTATCTGCTGCTACTGTATCTGTTGTTTCATCTATAGCCTTTTGAACTTTATTATAATAGGCATCTGCATTATATCTTTCATTTACTTTATCAAAATATCTTTCTTCTTTATCAATTAAATTATCATATTTTTCTTGGAGTAAATCAAAGCCCATTCCTGATGTAATTGCTTGCTCAAATTTATAAGAAGCTCGCTCAATCGCATTAGTATACATTTCTTCTGCGGCATCCATTGCGTTCTTTGCGGCAGTAAGTAAATCTTCTTGCGTTTGGTTGTATTCTTCTAGTAAAGCATCGCGATTTTTCTTTAGCATATCATAAGCAGGATCAATTTCATTATAGGTTCCATCAGGATTCTTTAAGACATCAAGATTTCTTTGTGCTTCTTCTAATGCTTGTTTAGCCTTTTCATTAACTTGTTGTTGTAATTTTTCATTTGTTAATGCGGTATTCATACGACTAGAAGCAATATTTTGTAAATCGCTAAAACCTTTTTGGGTTTTGTATGTTTCACCTTGCAATGTCATTAAATCTTTAATAGAATTAAGAACTGTATCGTTATGATCTAATTGATTAATAAATGCGTTAAATCTTTCACGAGCAGCATCAACCGCGTTAGATAATTTATTCTCCATATAATCTTCATACTCTAAAATTATATCAAGAGAAGAATTTAAATTATTTTGTGCTTCTTTGATTGCTTCTGCTAATTCTTTAGTATTTTTAACGCCATCCCACTGTTGCTTTTCCGCAAGCATATTTTGTAATTGCGAATATTCAGTTCTAATATTTTTAATAATATTAGTAACTTCTTTATAACTCGCGCCATTTAATTCATCTAAAGTCATTCCTGCGGTATCTTTAAAGAATGTTTGATTTGCGCCACTCATTTGAGTTATTACATCATTGTAAGACTCAATTATTTTTTTACCTATTTCACGAGTTACTTTATTAAATTCTTGAATATCTAATAGTGTATCTACTTCATTTTTAACTTGCTTAAGTTTTACTTCCCAAATTTCTGCTAATGTATCAATTTTATTCTGTTGAGCTTCATAAAATTGTTTAGTATCAGAATCAAATTCATCAAGATATGCTTTACGCTTATTATATAATTTTTCAGCGGCATCCATTTCATCTTGCATAGCTTCTTGCGCAGATTTAGATTTTAAAGAATTATATTTAGTTACAACCGCATCATAATCATCTAAAATTTTATGCTGCCAATATTCTAACTCATTATCTGCTACGCCATTATCTTGAACTTTTAAATCAATACCTACAGATTTAAGATTTTCAATTCCTCTTTGACGATATACATTTGCTTGATATGCTAATTCATTATAATTACTATATTTATTATTTAATTGATCAATTTGTTCTGTATAATATTTTAATTTATCTCGTCCAAATGCTTTATCTTCTTTTTTCTCAATAGCATCTAATAATTGAGTAGTACGTTCTAATTCATTATTAATATCACGGTATTTATCATCAAATTCTTTTTTATCTTTATGATCAGGTGTATCATCAGAACCAGAACCAGAACCTTTATCCTTACCTAATAAATCATTAACTGTATTTGGGTCTAATACTGTATTATTTGTACCTTTAGGAGTATATGCTTGAAGCCCTTTTCTACTTGTTCCTACAGCTGCAATAGATTCTCCAAAAGATCTTACTTTATTAGCTAACGCGGCAGCTTGAGTTTCATCTCCTGAAATAGTTAAATTACCAAAATCAGGATCTGATAAACTTGAATAATCGCCATCGGTTAAAAAGCTTTCAATCATTTTCTTTAAGCTTGGTCCATTACTCGCAAACTCAAAAGAAAAATTAATAGTATATTTAAAATCTTGGATTAAATCTGCTAACGACCCCATGGTATCTGAAACGGCTTTATAAATGTCGTCCATATTATTTGTTATAATACCATGGCTATCGCTCATCATATTAGAAACAGTAGTTCCAAGTTCATTTGTAGAAATTCCATCTACAAGTCCATCAATAACTTCATTTGTTACGCTGTTAATATCCGCGGGATTATATTTAAAATTATTCCATAAAAAAGTTCGATAAGTATCTTCTGAAATAGCATTTTTCTTAAATGCTTCAGACATAGCATAGTTGATTTCCTTTGCTTGGTCACGTAAAACCTTCTCATTTTGTTTAGGATCAATCTGTGATAAATCTAATTCTCCTGTAAAAGTAATAGTTTTATCATCTTTGTCTTCCCAATAATCAGTTACATCATCTAATGTTTCACTAAGATTGTCAAAGGCTTCATTCACATCTTTTGCAGTATTATGAACTTTAACCATTTGCTTTAATTGCTCTTGTTCAGCTTTAGATAATTCAGTATAATTTCCTTTTAAGTCCCAAGTATCCGCTTGCATATCAACAATATATTTCTGAAACTTACCAGCACGTACTAGCAAATTATTAGTTTGTACTTCAATTTTCCCCATTGCAGCGCGATATGTATCCATATCTATAACGCCAGTTTCATAAGCATGATTTAATTGTACTATTGTATCCGTATATTGCTCTGTTAAAAATTGAATTGTAGCTTCCTGTGCGTTTTTATTTTCTGATAAATTATTGATATTTTCATTAACTTTATTTAAAGATTTTAAATAATTTTCTAAATTACTATTTTCAAATACATTTTCAAAACCAGATTCTTGTAATTTTTGAGCATTTTCTTGTACTTCAATTAATCTATCTCTTAATTCACTAATTTTTTCATTTGAATTATCAATGACAGGATTATTTAAAAAGTTTTCAGGCATTGATAAATAAGATAAATTAACAGTATTACGACTTTGGGCTTCATTCACCATTTCTTCAACAGATTTATTCATTAAATTTTGTTGAGTTTGATAATCTTCTAAAGCTTGGGTATTTAAGACCCATCCATTTGCCGTTTTAACTAAATAATCTGCATATCCAGAATCTACTAATTTTTTTGCAGTTTCTATACTAAGAAATCCATTTTCACCATATTCTTCTAATGCTGATTTTAATATATCATTTTGTTTAGTTAATTTATCATATAACTCTGATAATTTTTCTGCACCGTCTACTTGAAGCTGAATAGAATATTTACGATTAGAAATTTCTGTTAATACATCTTGTACAGAATCAACTTCTTCCCAAAAAGTAGGAGATAGGCTTGCTGCAATCTGCCAATCTTCTGTAGTCCAAGTTTTACTTAATTGGTTAATAGAATCTTGAACTTCTTGTGGCAAATTTTGAATATTATTTTGAACAGTAGAAACAATAGATTGAATATATTCTACATAAGCTTGCGCAGAAACTCCCGATTGTGCTAATACTTTTTGGGTATTATTTCCTACTAAATTAATTAATTGGTTAGTATCTGTAATACCAGAAGCAATAGAAGAAAATAAATGATCACTATTTTTAGATATTTCGTCAGTATTGATTAAAGGATCAATAATTTTAGAGCCATAAGCTTTTTCATCATTACCAAAAGTCATTAAATCTAATTGAGATTTATACTGAACTATATCTTGGTCTACAGAAATTAAACCTTGATTTAATGCTTCTAAATAGTTTTGGTAACTATTATTAAAATTATCAATATCTTCTTGATTTTCTGATAAATATTCTGTAATACTTTTTCTTTGTGCTTCAAGTTTTTGTTCATATCCAGTAATGTCATTAATATTGTTAGAATTATATAATTCATTTGTTGAAGAATATCCTTTTACTTTTAACCAGTCTTGATTTACTATATTTAAATTCTTTTGATAACGATATACGTCTTGTAAAGAATTTTTCCCATAACTAGTAAAAGCATCTGCGCTATTTTTTAACTCTTGTTTTGTGATTTCTTCTTGAATTTTCTTTTGCTGCTCTAATAATGTTAAACTTGTTTTTAATTTATTTAATTCTTGTTGCTCAACAATTGTCAAACTACTTTGATTATTTAATTCTTCGATTTTATTTTTAGTTTCTTCAATTTGATTATTTAATTCTTCTAATTTATTTTTTTGTTCTTCATATTTTTCGGTAGCTTTTTGAATTTTTTCTTGTGCGCCTTTTTGCGTTACTCCTAATACATCTAACAATTTTTTCATAGCTAAAAAAGCAGTTGTTACTAAAGCTATAGGAGCTACAATTCTAAAAATAGATTTTCCCAACATACCAAAAGCATTTGAAGCTAAATCAACGCCTTTTATTATATTAGATAAATTAATTTTATTTAATGATTTTAAATTTATAAACAAAGAAGAAACAAAAGCCCAAGTTGATCCCGTTTTTAAAGATTTCATTAATGGAATTAACATTCCAATAGCCATACTTAAACTCATTATAGTTTGAGTCATTTTTTCTATGTTGCTAATTGAATCATTATCCCATATAGTTTTTAAATTAGTAACACTAGAAACTACCATACTTAAAGTCATCATATTATTAGCTGCATTTAATATTGCGTTAGACCAATCAATAGTTTTATTATTTGCATTTTTAATATTTTGTTCTATTTCTTGAGTTAATTCATTAACTTTATTAGAAGCTTCTGGAATAACATTATTTAAATCAATATCATCATGTATAGCTATTTGTTTATTTCTAGAGTCAAATGTACTTACTCCATAATTACGTTCTAAAATTTTAATTAATAGTTCCACTTCATTATTCATTTGTTGCGTATTTCTATTAAATTTTTCTATTTCAACTTTATTTAAAGTATCAGGTGCTACTACTCCATTTTGTTTAAATATGTCTTGAACAGCTTTTTTATATTCTGCGTTTTTAAAATCCATTCCTTTGTAGCGTTCATCTTCTTGTAATTTAGTATATGCACTATATACATTTTGTCTTTTATATGTTATAGAAGCCGCAGCTTCAAATATATCTGTAGCATATTTTATACTGTTTTGTAGTTGAGTTTTAGGCAAATCTGCTATAACATTTTTTCCTAAAACAGATGCTAATGCCATATTTTCTATATTTAAACTAGTTGTTCCATTTTTATTTTCAGTATATAAATTCTTAAAAAGATTTTTCTTTCCAGTTTCTTCATCAGAATATTCTTTATTAAAATCAATTATTGTCTGTTTAACAGAATTATCTGTAGTTTGTAATGTACGACGCAATTTTTCCGTATTTAATTGTTGTTTTACTAAATCGGCTTGCTCTTGTAATGTAATTACATAATTTTGCCCTGCTTTAAGAGATTCTCTTTGATGTTGTAAGGCTTGAAATTGTTCTTCGCTTAATAATTTTTTCTTCTTTAAAATTTGATCTTCTAATTCTACTTGTTTTTGAGTATAGGTTAAACTTAATCTATCAGCTTTAGTTCCAACACCTGGCATTTCATTAACGATTCTTGCCGTTTCAATTTTCATTTGCGCCCGTTGCTGCTCAGCTTTTGAAGAATTATACATTATAGTTTCAGCCAAATTACCAATTCCCATAACTACTTTATTGCCAAACATTTTATTAAATAATAAAATTACGCCGGGTAAAATAGTAGATAAGCCACCAATACCCTGGGTTAAAGTGGAAACGGCTTCAATAATTTCTCCAATGCCATTAGTAATTTTAATAAAAGCATCATCATTAATTAAACTAGAATATAATTCTTCAGCAGCAGCACGTACTCTATTTCTAGCAGCTTCCCAAGATTCTGCATAAATTTCAGCTTGACGATTTAATTCACCATCAGAATTTTGTGCGACAGCCAAATTTTCTTTAAAGTAGTCCCAATTATCCATTAACGAGACAAGTTGGTTGTATTGTCTTACACCTGCAACAGTTTGGGCTAAAGCAACCTGTTGCGCTTTGCTTAAAGTCTTCCATTTATCGCCTAATTCATCTAAGATATTATCCATATCTTTCAATTCGCCATTTGTATTAAAAATACTAATACCAACGGCTTGTAATGCAGCAGAATATTTATTTAAATCTGTATCATCATCCAAGGTCTCGCCTAATTTTAAGCCTTGAACGCGAGCAAAAATAGTACGTAAAGCTGTACCTACTACATCTTCTGACTGACGAGTAGTTGCAGTAATAGTTGCTAAAGCAGATGCCGCATAATCAAATGACAAACCAATCATATCTGCGATGGATGAGAATCTCTCTAAGCCACCTGCGATCTCATCAGAACTAGAAGCGGTCGCCGCACCTAATGCAACCATTGCGTCTGCGTAGTGCTCTAATGTTTGTGTTCCGTTATAGAAGTTATTCCAAACCGCGGTTAATTGGTCTGATACTATTTCCGCAGATTCATTTGCGACATTTGCCATTTTAATGGTAATATCGGTTCTATCTTTAACTTGTTGATCATCTAACCTGTGCGTTCCACGTAAGTCGCTAATTTACGCGCGTTCTTTTATGAACTGCTTGCGGTTTCCCGTAAGAGCAGACTATATCTTACCTAATATTGAATGGCGCTATCAATCGTTATTCCATTCTAGGTACACCCTTTTCGGATTGCTTAATCCTACTCCTCCTTGACCGAGGTTTAGTCGTTGAACCTTTTTCTTCATAATAAAAGACTTACTCAAAATGAGTAAGTCTTAAAGAAACTTGGCTGCGGATTTCCACATATCTATTATCTTGTTACCATACCTAAATGATTAGTTTAGCCATCTATATATTACTATATAAACTTGGTAATAATAACTTTAGGTTACCCCGCAATTAAAGTGTTTTCAAGGTGAATTATTTAATTATATCTGAAATTTTTATATTTTGATTATCAAGAATCCAGTAATATCCTTTTCCCAATCTGAAGCCTAATGCAGCTCTATTAATAGTAGAGCCAGACGCGTTTACAGCTTTAGCTGCCTGTGCTGTTGAATCATAATGTTGAATAAAATTGCCTTGTTCATCATATTGTGAAACACCAACATAACTAGATTTAATTTTCTTACCTTGGTAATTTGCTAATACATCTTCAATAGTAATATCTTGGTCATCTTTAATCCAAAGAAATCCTGCACTTGAACCCATGCGTTTTGCGGCTTGGTTTATTGCACCATAATTTCCTCCAACTGCGTCTACGGCTTGTTGAATTGAATCATATTTTGCAATAAAATTGCCTTGTAAATCATATTGACTAATAGGAATTTGTCCTTTATGCCTATTTCGTTGTGCATTATACATATTATCAGATTGAGAAACTAATCTAAGATTTTCTAAACTATTATTACTTCTGTTTCCATCAATATGATCAATTACCATATTTTCTGGAATTGGACCATTAAATGTTTCCCACACTAATCTGTGAATAGATAAACTATTCCATCGCAAATATCCATTTCGTAAAGTACCTTTTACAATATAATTATTTGTATTATTTTTTAATTCTCCTTCATCATTTACTGAATAATTAGGAGAATTTTTTAGCACTTTCCAGTTTTTAGATAAATCAGCCTTGATTCGTTTCACATCTCTTTGCTGACGATCAACATTTAAAGCATTAGCTTTTGTAGTAACCCATCTAAGATTGGAAGCTTTGTTATTATGTTTATCTTGATCAATATGATCTACGATTGTATTTAATTCAGGATTCTCGTTAGGTACAAAATATTCAGCAACTAATCTGTGAACCATAAAAGTTTTGACTTTACCGTTAATAGATAATTGTACTGAATGATATTCGTTTCTAGAATATGTACCTTTCATAATTTTATTGGTTTTATCATTTCGGACTTGTCCTTCATCTGATACTGAATAATTAGTTTCTTGATTTTCAAATATAATTTTTTTTAAACATAAGTTGATCTCCTTTTAATATAATTTAGTATTTATTACTATACTAATATTATATAAGAGATTTTCAGAAAAATCAAACTATTTTTCAGAATTTTTTTTTCTTATGCTTTCAGAAAAAAACGAGCTTTTCCCCTGTTGATAGTAAATTAAACTCGCATCAGTGTAGTCTAATGTGGTAGAACTCAAAGCTCTTGCGGCTTTGTTAGCTTCTTTCGCAAATCTAGCCATATCATCCGCACTTTTATTACTAACTATTCTGATACTATTTAACGATTTATTTAAGTCTTTTGAATATCCATATGCAGTTTCAAAAGCTCCGGTAAAAGTCATCAGCGCACTAGAAGTTACCTGCCAACGCATAGTATTCTTCATTGTTATCCATAACTCGTTCATTAAACCATCCATGCGTTTAATTGGAGCTTCTGCACGCATTACTGCACTTGCTACTTGATTAAAAGCTGCTACACCTTGTGGACCAATCTTACTCAATTTATTTGCGTAATCTTGTAAATTCATTCCACTCGCGCGCAATGTTTTATCAAATTTAGTTAAATCTAGCTCACCTGTTGTTTTATTCATAGCGTGAGATAAATTTTGTTCTAATTGTTTAGCTGCAATAGAAGCATCCATTAAGTCTTTATTTAAAGTCATGCCCCATTGCGGTTTATTATAAATTGCAGATAAACTAGTTTGAATTTCTTTAATACTTGCCTTTAATTTATCTGTATTTCCAATAAATCCAATTTCATATGTCATTTTTTGTGTTGCCATATGTTTTACTCCTTTCTCTCACTTCTTTATATAAAATAAAAAAGCTTAGAGAATAATGATTTCTCCAAGCTTTATTGTTCTCTATTTTATT
>ERZ1034925.946-NODE-946-length-11058-cov-24.341634_pt1 | contig 11058 bp, 16 predicted proteins | sample MGYA00520687_ERZ1034925 | MGnify/ENA primary metagenome ERZ1034925 (study PRJEB33766, sample SAMN09781758) | gut metagenome | biome: gut microbiome | host: Homo sapiens | place: Madagascar | study: EMG produced TPA metagenomics assembly of the PRJNA485056 data... | reverse complement strand
AAATAATTTATATTTTATATTATATCAAGTTTTTTTATTTTGTCAATATGCGTGCCGAAAAATTTTTGAAAATTTAATCGAGGTGGGTAATGTGCCGTGGAGCAGGTAAAACGTTTTATCACGTCCAGCCAAACCTGAATGGCACCCGTGGGGGTAACATATCGATGGACCGACCCCCCCCCGTAGCGTTTGTGTATGTCCTATGGAGATGCCCGCGCGGCGTTTGACCCGACGGGCCGACGGTGCAATACTATAGGTGTCGCGAGACGGAGTGGCAACCCGGCTAGCGGCTCGCCCCGGAAGAGCCGGGGCGAACGTTCGTTCGAGAGGAACTTGCAATGACCGCCTATACCACTTCCGTTGATAAAGACCGTTTGTTCAATACCATGTATAGCTATACCACCTCACGTTACTTTGAGGAAAACGATACCTCGCTATACGATAATATGCTCAAAGTAGTGTTTGCGTTACTCGAAGTAGCAGATATGCGCCATGATACCTATACCGATGGCATCACGGGAGAGTGTGCAATGGCGGTCGATTACGCCTACAATCAGTACAAAAAAAACGATTGCAACGATGGATATATCGGCTCATTTATCGATAGCGTCAAAAGCCGCAACGATAAAAAACACCCGTATGTTTCATACGTTCCCGTCTCGTTAAACCTGCCGGAAGAGTCAATACGTAGCTACTATGATTGCATCGACGCTATGAAGGCAGACGGCGCTGTCGAGGTTGCATTGTATGTGGTAGATGGCGAGTTAACATACATGGTGCGCTAACTAGCAGCCCACTGGTACCCGGTCGATCGACCGGGTACCGACCTATTGGGCCAGGCTGGTCTACTGGTATATACCAGTGGATAGACCGGGCTATAATCCTACTGGTTTGGTAGAGTTTAGGGCCAGGATTTACCCACCTATCCGGTGGGTAATATGGTATATGGCGGGGAAATGAAGCCCGGCCATATATATCACTCAAAGAAATGACATATGCGCTATATCGGAAACCTGCCAAAGTTCCCGCTTCCCAAAAGCAGTAAAGTGTGCTACACTAGAATCATGGTAATAGGATAAAGGAAAGAGGTTGCAATGCTACCAGAGATAACGTTTAGTGATGGCAATAAAATAGTTGTAACAAGTGGTGACGTTGAGTGTATCGTGAATAACATAAAGACACGATGGACACAACGTGTAAAGCGCCCACCAACAACGCTTGCATATTATGACCTTGACGCTATCATCAGCAATGCGGTGCTTACTTATTTAGAGAATAAGGCAAAAGCTTTAGCGCGAAAAACTGACTATAAGTCACTGTTTTATCTTAAAGAGATGGCTAGAAAAGGATTTATCAATATCGTTCTTTCCACTGTAAATGTACGCTTGTTAAATGATCGTGTGGTTTAAATAAAGAGTCCGACTTTAAATGGCCGGACTTTTTTATTGACGCAAGATATTTTATCTGTTATAATAGAATAGAAAGCCATAACAGAATGAACTTAATATCTTGATTTAAACAACCTTACAATTGAATATGGTTCTAAAATAATATCCATTTGCCGCAGTTCGCAAACCATAATGAAATAGTATCTGTATCAATGCGGTGCAACGCTTGCGCTATACCTTAATTAGTAAGCATAACAATATCTTGTAATGATGTATCACCCATCCAATACAAAAGCTTAAAATGAAAGTCCATCCCAAAAGTAAGCAGCAGAATAATCAATGAATGCGGCGCATGGATTTAAGCAACTCAAACGTTTAATTATAGCTAAAGCAATATCAATCATTCTATTTATCGCACTGTCTACTCATGACCGCGCTGTAAAATAAATATCTTGGATTAGATATTTATTGTTGCTCTATTGGGTTGTTTAGGTTATAATAGAACTGAGACTTAGTTGCAATGTTAACTGAGTTTAACTTTGAAACTATCGGATTGATGGTAAAATGCTATCATTTGCGGCACACTCTAAGGCTTGCGGCGAATCGCAAAATGCTACCTTATTGATATTGTTTCCAATATAAATAGGGCTTTGCCCTAAAAACGCCCATTTATGGGCGAAAAAATTATAAAGCGCACAGAAACCGGTGTCAAGAGTTTTTGGCAAAAATTTTAAAAATATTTTTTCTACACATTATCATCACGAAACCCAAAAGTCAAATAAAAGCGTTCCATTGCAAAAAGCAAGAAGATGATTATTTTTCAAAATACAAAACACATTTTTTGTCAAGAAAATTTTTAAAATTCTGTGAACGGTTAATTTAAAAAACTATTGCGGCACGTCTTAATAACTGTTATACTAGAGGTGTACCCAAGCAAAAAAGGAAGTCACTCAAATGACTATTTGGTATCGTATCATCCGCGCACTGTTTACCATTGCTACCCTTGTGACACTTTTTCTGTTTCTTTTGGATAGCACCAATGAATTACGTATGCTAGGCGTATTTTTCCTTATTTGTGCTAGTTCTATGTGGTTGTATGAGTCCGCACTTGATGGAGAGTTGTAAAACAGTTATAATAACAGTAAGTTAAAAACGACTTTTGGAGCAGACAATGGAACAGTTTACAATTTATGTTGATGAAACGATTCCAATGATTATTACTGATACTGATGTTACCCAAATGGCAAACGATGTGATGGATTATATTAACAAATGGACACGCCAATATAATTCAAACGATATTCGCGGTATAGCAATACATGTTCTTCTAGGATTCTTTGAAAATTATTGCTATGATAAATTAGGTTGCACTACAGAAAAAGAGCTTGAAGAACATTATTTGCAAAATGAAGATGAAAATTTAATTGTTTATGAGATTTTAGACAAAATACCTGTTAAAATCCAATAGACCAAAGCAATGTGATTTGTTTCACGTGAAACGTTAGGAGATAAAAATGCTTGCGGCGATTAACACTTATTCACTTGATAATTTTACGATTGATAAATGGTTGAGTAATAATGTAGATGATGATGATTTTTCTCTGTTACGTACTGATTTGGTTCTTGAAGACGATGAGGTGTTAAAGAATTATCGTGCATTTGAAAATGATGAACCTAGTTTAATAGAACATTTAGAGTATGATTTGTGGAACTTGTTAGATACATGCTATGAGTCTTCTGATACTTTGGATAATGAAGTTTTTCCCTTTTATATTATTGATACAGACACCAAAACTGTTGTAAATAAAATAGGTCTTTCATTTGTACACACTATTGAAACTAAAACACTTGATTAGATTAGGGCGCTAAATGCGCCCTTTTCTTTTTTATCAAAAATCCATAGTTGGGCAAAAAATTTTACCTGAGTGTCAACCGTTTGTCAAGTATTATTTTAGAAAAAACTTAAGAAAGATAAAAATAATTTTATCCTAAAATAATTGAGTTTTTGCTTGCATTGAGTGCCGCAAACGGCTATTATAATAGTTGTAAGCAAGCAACCAACTGGAAGGACTTACACCATGCGCACCGTTTATTCTTACTTTAGCCCCGCCAACCAAGACCACTACAAGACCGCTTATAGCCTGATTGAGCATTGTGGCAACTACACAATGGCATGGCGTGACGCGAACAATGTTGAACTTTTGAAGCTGCGCGCCGAACGCCTAGTGGCAGAGGGAAGAGCTAAACGCGGACGTTTGGAAATAGTTCGCAATGTTTGGACTGATGACATGAGTTTGCACTTAAAAGAAGTAGAGGGCGAATAGCCCTCTTCTTTTTTCTCATTAAAAAAGTTAACCACGGTAAATCCGTGGTTGGACAAAAATTTTCGCATAAATACAACAGTTTGTCAAAAACTTTTTTAAAAAAATTTTAGAAACTTTCTTTCACCCAAAAGCCCAAAAGGGAAAGAAAGTTTTATGCATACTTGCGGCCCATGATATATTTTTCAACGTTTGCGCAGGTAGATAGCTTAATAGAACGGCGTTTGCGGCATTATACATAATAGGTAGGTGTATTTACCCATTCTATTCAAAACGTCCCGTCAATACGATTCTGTAGGCTTTTGAGGTTAATGGCGGGATATAATCGGCGTTTATTCTAAACATTATGCAAAACTGCTTTGAGTTCACTGTAAACCCATCTAAGGCCCTAGGCCCTATGCGCATACCTATTTTAGACTAAAGGCCCGTAGAATCGATTCTATGGCCTTGTAGGCATAAAAAAATGTGCCAAGCCCATCACAACTTGACCTAGTTGTAGATTTTGTGTTTTCGCTTATTCACGACTTGACAGCTTGACAAAAGTTTTATTTAGTGATACAATAGACAAAAAAACCTATTTTTAATGCTACCGCGCTAGCAGCATTTTAAATAATGTAGGATTTGGAAATGTGTAGAAGATGTGTAAGCCAATATTTCCACGTTGCAGCGTCAAAATTAGTGTATATTAATAAGTGTCAAGCGGGAACGCAAACAAACGCGGTAAGGGCCGCAACGTGAACGCTAGTAAGGATTTGAGTCATGAGCAACGCACAGAAGTACAACGACGCTTTGAACCTCAAGGTTAATCATTCTGTCAAGTTTAACAATGCTAAAGTCCGTTGCGCCAACGACGGTTTTGATTTTTCAGATGAAGAGTTCGCTAAAATTTATCGTTTGGTGAACGGGAATAAGGGCGAAATTAAACTTGGTATGAAGCCAATTAGCGACAATGAAGCAAACCAACTTGATAACATTGTTAACTACTTGTGCGCTCATGGCAATGAATGGTTTACATTTACAGATATTTGCGTAAAAACTCATATTGTTGAGTACGATAAAGATTATTGGGGACAAAAGAAAATGGGCAGTGAAGCAAAACGCAATCGTTTTAAGAAACTGTTCGATAAACTTGTGGATAAAAAGATTTTTTCATGCATTGAAAGATTTGAGTTCAAAACTAACAACAGCCCTGTCTTGCATGTGTACCGCGCTTGCTAAATAGTCAAAACAACAATTAGTTAGGAACAAAAAATGCTTTATCTTGTTACAAACCAGGCTTTAATTCTTGCAAATAGCTCTGATTTTATGAGTCTTGTAAATTATGAGGACGGCTATGGAGAAGAAAACGACTACTATTTTCTTGTAGCCGCCAAAAACGATAATGATTTGGCGGAACAAATAACTAACTACTGTAAATTGGAATGTCAAGAAACCAACTTAGCAGAAGAACTAACTTGGTATTGTTATCCAATGCAAGAGACTAGTTTCCGCCTTAAAGTTAACACACGCACTGTAGTAACCTACAGTGGTACGCGCGTTCATAATTAAATGTTGAAAAAGGGCGTTTTTACAACGCCCTCCACTTGAGAGAGTTATTTTATGAAAGCTATTGTATTAGATATGGATGGCACAATTGCAGACTTGTACAATGTGCCGCATTGGTTGACTATGCTTGAAAATCAAAATGCGGCGCCTTACCTTGTTGCCAAACCTATTGGCGATAATGAAAAAATAAATGCTTGTTTAGCGTTGCTCCAAGGCTACGGATATGTTGTTGAGGTTGTGAGTTGGCTATGCAAGAATAGCAGCAATAAACAATTTGACAACGCAGCACGTCGTGCAAAAAAGCAATGGTTGAAAAAATACTATCCTGCTATCGACCCTAGAAATGTTCATGTTGTCAAACATGGTACTAACAAATGGCGTGTATCCAAATGCAAAGGCGGAATCTTGTTCGACGATGAAGCAAACAACATTGAGCAATGGAACAAACAAACGTCAAGTGGTAAGGCCGTTAAAATTGAGGGTATCAGTACATTGCTTGAAACCCTTGAAGCTATCGCAGAACAGGAACTAACTCAATGAGAGGGTGGGGCGCAAGTCCTACCCTTATTTTTTTAAATTTAAAATTCTCATGTGCGGCACATCCTGAAAGTGCTATACTACTTATTAGTCGGAGGGATAAAGCGACTTACATACGCCACCTATTATGACTTACACCTTCTCTACAGTTAGGTACATTGAGTTAACTATGGTTAACTTGACAATTTTATGTTTTTATGTTATACTTTACTTGATGAGAGGAGAATATTATGTTAATGACAAAAGAGTACCCCGATAACCACAATTATATTATTTATTCGGACGGTAGAGTTTACTCTAAATATATACAAGATTTTATGCGTCCAAAATTAGATAAAAAAGGATATTACTCTATCGCTCTAAGTGTACATGGTAAAAAACGTTATTGACGGCTGCATAAATTAATAGCTACAATGTTTATACCCAATCCAAATCATTGGAAACAAATCAATCATTTAGACGAAAACCCAAAGAATAACGATGTTTCTAATCTTGAATGGTCAACGCCTTTTCTTAATTCTAACTATGGTACAAGAAATGCAAGAATTGGCATAGCATTATCTAAACCTGTAATAATGTTAGACAGAGAAACAAAACAACCATTACGACGTTTTGGCAGCGTTGCAGACGCCGAAAGATGGTTGGGCAAACGTGACGGGCATTGTAACATTATAGCTGCTTGCAACGGCAGAAGAAATAATGCCTACGGTTTTTGTTAGAAATATGTAGACAAATAATTAGTTGACACAATAAAAAAAAATACTATACTAGTTAGCGTAATAAGTTAAAGCCTAGTTGAAAGGTTCTGAAATGGCTAACTTCTGTGTTTTGGATTGTGAGACCGCTCCAACCGTTAACTACAAGGACAACAACGCACACCCTGAAACGTCCCTTGTGTACGATTTTGGCTATACCATTCGTGACAACGACAACAACATTTTGCGTGAACGTTCTTTTATTATCGCAGAAACGTTTTATCAAACGTCTATCATGAACAGCGCATATTATGCCGATAAATTGCCACTGTACCATGAAGGAATTAAACGCAATGAGTGGAACGTTATTTCTTTCCTTGAAGCATGGCGCACGTTCAAGGCCGATTGTAAGGAACTCAAAGTCAATACCGCGTGGGCGTATAATTGCAACTTTGATACAATCGCGCTAAATAATACCCTACGCACGTATTCCAATGGTTACGCTCAATGGTTTTTTCCCTATGCGATGAAAGTGCGCGACGTTTGGGATTATGCTAGCAACATTACTAGCGCTAAAGGCTATCTAAAGTTTTGCGTAGAGAACGGGCTGTTTACCGCCACCGGAAACCCATCCACTAGCGCAGAAAACGTCTATCGTTATATCTCACGCGCAACGTCTTTCGTTGAAGACCATACCGCTCTTTCAGATGCACGCATTGAATCTGCTATCTTGCTTGCGGCCAAGGCCAAGAAGAAGAAGACGCGCCACTCAAAGGGCCAAGGCTGGCGCGACGCGGCTAAAGCTTTCAAGACTTTTAATTATTAAAAAATAAGGGCTACCCGATCCGGGTAGCCCTTATTTTAGTGCAAAATGTTACTATAATCGCAACAAAAGATGCACTAACTGTCTATTTTGTCAAGAATTTTATAAAAATCCACAGAAAAACCATAATTGGACACAAAATTTTACCATGTTTCAAACGTTTTGTCAAGACTTTTTTGATGAAAAACATAATTTCAACACAATTTTTAAACATCCTGAAAGTTAACCCAAGTAAACAAATATGGCGGAAAAATTTTAATGCACCCCACCACAAAAGTCAAGTGAAAAATGCACATCCACACAATCTACACATTTGCCGCAAACCTAAAATACTACCTCTCGCCTATCACTTTTGGAGCGTTTCAAAAATGCTATCGCGTTGGGGTTATAATTGAAGCGCTTCAATTTTTCAATCAGTTTCAAAAATTCCACCTCACTTATCACCAATACTTTAAAAATCACAAAAGCCACACAAACGCGGCTTGTATTTTGTTTATGCAAAAAATATTAAAAAGCAGCCTGTTTTATTCATCTCAGGCGGTGGAAAAATTGATTAAACGACTTTTGGCTGTTTTGCTTTAAGGCTTCTACCAGGGGTTTCCACAGTTTCTACACAGAACAAAATTCTCATTGACGGCACTGCTTTATACATGATAATATACAGTTGTCCAAAGGGGATAGGGAGAAAAGAAGTCAAAGGAACTTCACCCGGGTCCAAGGACGGAAAGGGGTTAGCTATGGCTACCACCAAGTACAACTTCACCGACGCACAGATGTTTGCCATCCTCACGCGCGTTAACGTGCCCGATGAGGTCATTGCAGAGGTGATGGGCGAGAAGTACGACGCGGCCAAGCATACTAGCGAAGAGCTTGCGCGCAAGGTGTCGCACAAGTATCACGTTGCCACTAAGCCCGCCGCCAAGACTGAGAGCGTCGCGGCCAAGAAAAACAAGGCGTTTGCGGCCAAGGTTGCGGCAGAGCTTGAGCCGGGCAAGCCGTTTACGTTGGCAGACATTCAGCGTATTTGCGGCGCAGAGGTCACTAGCGCATCCAAGGCGTGCGCTATCTTGAATCGCGTCCGTGAGTTGGTCAAGGTTGACCGTTCCGCCCCGATTGACGGAAAGACCGCTTATATTATCGTAGCAGAATAGCGCTAGTTAGGCTAGGGGAAAGTTCCCCTAGCCTATTTTTTTTATGCGTTAACCGAACATACGTTCGAATGCACGCCACGACGTTGCTGTCAAGGCAAAACACAAAATCTCCACAATAATTCCATATTTGGGTCAAAAATTTTACCATGGGTGACCCTTATTTGTCAAGTGAAAAATGCACGCTTCACAGAATCCACACAATTCCCTAAATCCCTAATCCCTACAGGGTTTATGGGTATTCACAAAATCTTCACATAAAAAACATAGAATCTTCACAAGAAAAACATAAAATCTACATAATATCTACATATAAAATCCATGAAAATTCCATATTTGGCTAGTAGCCCGCCCGCGCGCCTATATGGCGCATTTTCATAGAAATGGGCCTGCCGCTATATGGAGCCGAATTCCTGAAATCCCAAAAGAGAAGAATAAAATAAAACAAAATGCCGTCAGAGCGAATGAGAGCCGTTTTAAGGCCCTTTAAAAGAAAAAGGAGTAACTATGCCTAAACCTTTTTAAAACGTCTCTGAGTCGATTCTAAAGGCATTCAAAAGCTATATTTTCCAAGAGAGCTAAGAGCAGTTCCATTATAATTAATATCGAACTGGTGTTCGTCAAGAACTTTATATGCGGCACATAGAAAATCCATATAATGCGGCCAATGGCTCTCTAAGGCTCTGTAAGGCTTTATATGGCCCTTATATATAGAAATGGGGAACTATAGCCCTATGCGGCTTAAAACGTCTCTGAGTCGATTCTACATACACTCAATGGGTATAATAAAATACCCTGAGCCAGACGGCTCAGGGTATTTTAAAAGATAAGCTATTTAATTGTAAATACTAATAGGCGGTGACTTTGATTCCATACCATTGGCCGTTGATTTCAAAGGTGACGGTATTTTCGTCTGTGCCGTCGATGGTAACGTTATCGCACTCAACATACCCGTCTTCATCGCTCAGAAGCAACTGAGTGTCCCGCAAAATGCTTGCAAACTCTTTTACTAACTCAGTTGCCTTATAAGCCTTTTGAATCGTTTCACAGGCCCTCAGAAGCCCCTCGTCCCATTCAACGTCATCTTGCCGCATGATATCCTCAGTGCGCAAGATAATCTTGTTAACGGTCTTATCGTCAAGCTGGAATCCCATGTTTTACTTCTCTCTCTTGGGAACTGCGTACCTTTAATACCTTATTGAGTGCCCCGCAAATCGACTCAAAGGGCTTTTGACTAGTGAATGGCTACGACGTACTTAAGGGCAGTAGACTTAGGCTCCTTGACCTTCTCAGCGCGTCCAGCCTTAACGATGTACGTCATATTGGCTGCGACCTTGCGGGAAGGCGCACCCATCTCCTCGGCAATCTCCTTTGCGCTCAGCGGACCCTCTGCGGCATCGAGGACAGAGACGATATCATCACGGAACTTCTGGGACTCCTTTGCCTTCTCCTCCTCTCGGGCGGTCTTCTTGGCAAGTGCGGCAAGCTTCTTCTCACAGAAGGCAACTACCTCCTCGTTGTCGGACATAGCGTCAATAATGGTGGTGTAAATCTCAGTCTGGGTAGCCATTGTGTTTATCCTTTCGTCGGCTGTTGGGAGGTTTTCTTTTTCCTTCCCCTTTGTTGATTATATTATACTACATAGAACGAGCTGTTGGCAAGATAAATTTTTTAACTGAAAATTGAAAATGAAATTGAAAATCAAAATTGAAAATGAGATTTGAAAATCAAAATTGAAAATGACGCGCAAGCGCGCCAAAGGCGAAAATCGGAAAAGCATCGTACAAATGGAAAAAATGGAATTGAAAATTGTGAATTTTTTATAGATTTACCTGGGGAAATATTGACAAAGGGTATAGAATTGTGGCACACCACTCCTTGCATAATGTAATCATTTTTACCTCTACCTGGGCTTTTCTTATCTACCAAGCACCCCTTTCTACCAGCTCTTTCTCTGATTTTCTCTCTAAAGGACAGTATTCACTTACGCTATATAGCTCAGTATACAGCCCATGATGCCCTATTTTACCAACAGGTTCCTCCGCATAGTCAATCAAACCGACTTTCTTCAACGTTCTCAAACACATATCAACGGTTTTCGTCCTGTCTTCGTTCACGGTCAATCCAAGTTCCCTAACTATTTCTGCCCTAGAAAAGAAGTAGCTCTCTTCATATCCTCCGTTCTCGCTTACTTGATACCATTTCTTTAAATAACAATATATCTTAAAGGATAAAGGAGACAAAGCCTTCATGCAATACTTTACTGTATCTACATAAATAGATATGAATTGCCCCTCTACAGGAAGTATAATACATTTGATTCCATCTATATCAACAACACCTATGGCTTCTGCATTATCGAAGAACTTATTTATCTTATACTTAGACAATCCGGCTTCACGCAAACGCTTTCTGCATTCTTTTAACCCAAGTTCCCTAGTGAAATCATCTTTAAGCTCAGTATCGATGCTCAAAGCACCCAATGAGAGCGGGTCATATCTCTTGTCCTCCATTCTGCCTTTAGACACACTCAACTTTATCTTAGGTTTCTTATCCAAGATAAACACATCCTTTCTTTCCTGACATAATATTATATATTAT
>ERZ1034925.942-NODE-942-length-11110-cov-3.777929_pt1 | contig 11110 bp, 5 predicted proteins | sample MGYA00520687_ERZ1034925 | MGnify/ENA primary metagenome ERZ1034925 (study PRJEB33766, sample SAMN09781758) | gut metagenome | biome: gut microbiome | host: Homo sapiens | place: Madagascar | study: EMG produced TPA metagenomics assembly of the PRJNA485056 data set... | reverse complement strand
CGGGTGCTGCGGCGCTCCTGTGCGGTCCGCTCTTCGCCGCAGAACTCGCGGAAGCCGGAGTCCGCATCACTCCGGAGGGCGACCTTCTCGACAGCAAGGGCAATCCGCGCGCATGGATCGGAACCGACTGCTCCGGCGGTTCCGTCAGTCAGCCTGAACGCGGAGGCAAAGCGTTCCGCGGACGCTACAACGACAAATACCGCTGGATTTACGAAACAAACGTAACCGCGCCGCAGCTGCATCGTCTCGGCTTTCATATTCTCTCCACTGCGACGCCGGATACCTGCGTCCGCGCTGTTTTCCCGGAATACAAAGGATTCGCAACGAAAGATCCCATTGCGGAATATGACGAGCTGATTGCAAAGTATCATCTGGAAGGCATGCGCCCCTGGTCGCTTTACAGCAAACTCATGCCGTACATTTACGACCAGCAAATTCTCTTCTGGAAAAGTCTCGGCAAAGATCACATGCCGGTCATTCTTCAGATGCAGGATCAAATCTCACAGCTTTCCAAAGAACGCGCGAAACTGAAAGGCATTCTGCCGGACGGTCTCTTCTTCGGTTCCACCAACCACTCCGGCGGTACAATTGCCGTTCAGATCGGACGGAAGGAAGGACAGGACATCTACCGGAAGATCTACCGTCACCGTCAGGAGGAGGCGCTCCATTACGGGACCCGCCCGTTCGCCTACAAACTCTTCAACGAGCCGATTTACTGGAACTATTCTCCGGAAAACAAGCGTCTGTTTGCGGAGTCGCTGAAAAAACGTTACAAGGATATTGCCGCTCTCAATACCGCATGGGGCAGCGCCTTCTCCTCGTTCGACGCAATCGCCGAATTCAACGGGGAAAAAGGCGGCTCAAAGGCTGTCGACGTGGAATATCACAAGTTTCAGCAGGAACAAGTCACCGAACTTGCAAAGCTCCTGCTGAACGACCTGAAAGAGCTCGATCCGGAAGCGCGTGCAATGATTCAGCTTCATGGACACGACACGCACATCCGCGTTTTCCCGCACTTCGATTACTGCGCGCTCTCCAAGCTCACCGCGCTCATTTCCGCCGGAACCGGAAACAATCCGCTCACAGCCTGGATGAATTATCCCGAAGGAATCACGTTCCGCGATCTCGACAACGTCCCGCAGGACATCCGCATCGGATACAGCAAGGACAGTTTCTACTTTGCGTTTGCGGACGGCAAGCCTGTTCTGAACACGGAAGCGTATTCGGAAAACACCTTCGAGGGCTTCCGCCGCATGATCTGGCATGAAATGGCGGCCGGCAAAGAGACTGTCATCGCGTGGGCATGGTTCGGACTCAACTGGGGACCGGACGTCAAGAAACCGTTCTCGTTCGCACTCATGAACCCGAACGCATGCCCGCCGGAAGCGCTTGAGGCATTCGAAGCGACGCGGAAAGAGGTCGAAGCGGTCGGCGATATTTTCCTTCCCCGCAAGAATGCGCAGAAAGCGGAAGTCGCTGCGCTGTTCTCGTATCCGACACTGCGTTTCAACCACATGCTCCAGGAACCGGAAATGATTGCATCTTCCGCTCCGATGCAGATTCAGGTTCCCGTCGACACCATTCTCGAAGAACAGCTTGCGGAGAACCGCCAGAACCGCTACAAAGTCATTCTCGCTTCGGGCGTCCACAACGTCTATCCGGAAACCAATGCGCGCCTGCGCAAATGGATTGAAGATGGCGGAACGCTGATCGTCAATCAGGGGCTTCTGAATCAGGATGAATACGGGCGTCCGCTCAAAGATGCGCTGATTCCGTTCCGTGAAACGCGCGGCAGCGGCAAGCTCGGCCGCATGGAGCCTTCGGGCATCCGCTCACTCGCGACGAGCCGCCTCGCCGGAACTTTCGACGGATGGCAGATCGCGGACCGTCTCCACGGAATGCCTGCGCATCTCTTCCGCAAAATCGGGACGGGTGAACTGCATGTCATCGCGGGAACTCTGACGGATTTCGGCTACATCTCTCTCATCCGTCCGGTTCTTGAGAAAAGCGGTATTCAGCCGACCGCGAAAATCACCGATGCGAAAACCGGGGATTCCATCCCGGGAATTGAAGTCCGCCGCTTCCGCAATGGAGACTTCACCGGCTGGTACTTCTGCAATATGAACGCCGCTCCGAAGCTGATCTCCGCCGTTCTGCCCGGAACGGAGGGCTCCGCCATCGTCGACCCGTTCGGAAAAGAGTCCTATATTACGCAAAACGGAAAGCTTCTTCTGAGTCTTCCGGCGAAAGGCGAACGCTTTGTTCTGATTTCGGGTCCTGCGGAAGCGCTGGAAGCGCGGTTCGGCAAATTCCCGTCGAAGAGCGACGCCGTGCGCACTGCGGAATTCCGCAAGACTGCCGAAGCTCTCGCCAAAAACGAGCGCAAATGCCGCAAATCCGTTGCGGTGAACATTGCCTCTGCTGCAAACGGAGGATTCTACAACTACCAGAACTATCCCGTTGATTCCATCTGGCAGGAAGGCGGCGTCAAGGAGCTCCGCGCGTTCCCGTACCATGAAAATGTGTTCGGAGATTTGAAGTTCGACATCATCCGTTTCGATTACAACGAAAACCGCACCTCCATCGGTCTGCGTTCGAAACAGCATCCGGAATTTCCGGAAAAGGTTTCACTTCCGCTCCACGGGAAGTTCCGCTCGGTCGCATTCCTGCTGGCGGCGACTCACGGCGTCTCCGGGGAAACCGTCATGAAACTGCACTTCCGCTATGAAGACGGCAAAGGCGTTGAGGTTCCCGTCCGTCTCGGACGCGAAGCCGGCGACTGGATGCTGGAAAAGAACGGCAAGGAGATCATGCGGAACTGCGTATGGAAAACCGATGACGGCAAGCGGGGTGTTTTCCTTTACGAATGGGAAAATCCGGAACCGGAGAAAGCGCTTTCCTCCGTGGAACTGATTTCGGCGGATTCGCAGTCCCAGCCGCTCATCGCGGGCGTGGCAGCGGTTCCCAGCCGCTTCCAGACCGCCTATGCGCACACCGTTCCGCTGAAAGATCATATCGCGAAAACAATCCGCGGACGCTTCCTTCCGGATTTCGGCGGCTACGCCTTCAGCCACCAATTACTCATGGAATTCAAACAAGCTCTTCCGGTCCCGGCGGACAAACTGAAAAGCGCCGTTCTGCGCTTTGAAATCCGCAACAATCCGGACCAGTGGAACATTGTGCGCCCGTGGATCTCCCTGCCAGTTTCGCTGAACGGAACAATCAACGGCATTCCGGCAAACTCCGTCCCCGGCGTCTCCTCCAGAACAACCGGACTGGTGAATATGATCCTGAACGAGAACAATCCGCGGCTCTTCTCCGAAGTCGAAATTCCGCTTGCGGAAATGCTCGACGGAACGGACAAAAACGGCACAAACGGAAAACTTGACAGCATCACCTCAATTTCGTTCGGTGCATGGGGACAGACTCCGTTCTCCCGCACAATCCGCAACCCGCGAATCGAGTATTGACGAATGACTGTTCTGCACCTTTGATCAGGGAAGCGACGGCAACCTCCAGGTTCTCGCCCCGTTTGCAATTCCCGTCGCCTGTACCGCTCTCCTGTGGAGCCGCGGATTTCTCGCAATCGCAAAAGACGCGTGGGAACAGTACGGCGACCGCACATTCCTTGCGGAAAACTTCCCGATGTTCCGCCGTTTCGGAAAATATCTGGAACGCATCACCGGACCAGACGGTCTTTCCAGAGGACACTGCGCGTTCAGTGACCATTACGCAAAAGATCAGCCCGACGAGGTGTTTCTCGAAAACGCGCATGTTCTGAATTCGTTCCAGCTCCTCGCCGAATTCGCCGGAATTCTCGGCAGCAACACCGATGCGGAATTCTGGAATGTCTGCGCGGAACGGAGAAAATCCGCAATCAACCGCTCTTTGCGGAACGGACTCTCCTACGGAAACGCCACGCAGAGCGAAGCCGTTCATGCGCTCAGCTTCCGTATTGTTCCGGAAACGGAACACGGGGAACTGCTGAATCAGCTCTGCCGCCAGCTCGGAGAAGACGGTTTTATGCGCACCGGATACACCGGAACCGAACTCCTCATGCGGCTGCTCGAAGAGGAACAGAAACCGGAACTCGCCATGAAACTGATCCGCAGTTCTCTTCCGTACACATGGTCGCACTGGCTGGAGCTCGGACTGACGACATCGCCGGAAACGTGGCTTCCCGAACTGGAATCCAACCGGAGAACGACGCTGAATCATCCGGCGCTGTGCGGCGGACTGGGAGCATGGCTTCTCCGTGTCTTCTGCGGAATCCGTCCGCTGGAACCGGGATACCGGAAGGTACAGATCCGCCCGATGGACCATACGGATTTTTCCGTCACGCTTCCGACTCCTTACGGAGCATTACGCGTGCAGCAGAAAAACGGGCGAACAGAAATCCGGAATCCATTCGGAACAGAACTGGTTCCCTGAACCCCGGCTCCGGAACATCCTTTCCGGAGCGAATTATTTTAAAATTCCGTCTTCACGCTTTACTTTATACACTTATGGGTGTACATTACCAAATGTAAAACCAACAGGAGAACTGAACATGGACAATTGGACCGATCGCTGCCACAAGTACACTCTCGTGGACGGAACTACCGGATTTCAAATCAACTTCGCCGGAATGAATTTCACCGACGCAGACATCGAAAACATGAGCAAACGCTTCGTCGGCGTGCATGAAGAGATGCTCAAGATCGAGCGCGGAGAAATCAAGAACCCAGACGAGCACCGCAAAGTCACCCACTTCACCGACCGCTCCGTCTACACCGGCTCCGAAGAGTATCAGGACGTCGAAGCTTTCGTCGAAGCTGTCCGCACCGGAAAAATCGTCGGCTCCACCGGAAAGAAGTTTGAAGCCGCCTTCATCAACGGTATCGGCGGATCCGCGCTCGGTCCCCAGCTGATCCAGATGGCGATCAACGGTCCCTACTGGAATGAAAAATCCGACGCCCAGCGCAACGGCTATCTCAAAATCTACTTCCTCGACAACACCGACACCGCCGGTCTCGCCGACGCTCTCCAGGTCGCCGATCTTGAAAAGACCCTCGTCGTCAACATCTCCAAGTCCGGCGGAACCCAGGAAACCAAAAACAATATGATCACCTGCATGAACTACTATGCGGCAGCCGGACTCGACTTCGCAAAGCATGCATGTGCAATCACCATGAAGGACAGCGAGCTCGACCAGCTCTCCCGCGGCGGCAACTGGCTCAAAGTCTTTGAAATGGCCGAATCCATCGGCGGAAGAACCAGCGAAACCAGCATCGTCGGCCACCTCCCCGCGGCTCTCGCAGGAATCAGCTTCAAGGATCTCCTCGCCGGAGCATGCCACATGGACAGCCTCACCGCCAACCCGCAGTTCACCCAGAACCCCGCCTACATGCTCTCCGCGATGTGGTATATCGCCGGAAACGGCAAGGGCGACAAGAACATGGTCATCGTTCCCTATTCCGACAGACTCATTCTCATGTCCCGCTACCTCCAGCAGCTCGTCATGGAAAGTCTCGGAAAGGAACTCGACCTCGACGGCAAAGTCGTTCATCAGGGTCTCAACGTCTTCGGCAACAAGGGCGGCACCGATGCTCACGCATTCATCCAGCAGCTCAACGACGGACGCAACGACTTCTTCGTCACCTTCATTGAAATTCTTGAAGACGCGCTCCCCGCGCCCATTTCCAAGGGCATTGCAATGGGCGATTACCTCCACGGCTTCATGACCGGTCTCTCGAACGCCCTCCGCGGCAAAGGACGCCAGGTCATCGAACTGCGCCTCAACAGCGTCTCTGCATTCAACGTCGGCATGCTGATCGCCCTTTACGAGCGCGCCGTCGCCGCATATGCGGAACTCATTCACATCAACGCGTTCCATCAGCCGGGCGTGCAGGCGTACAAGCTCGCCAGCAAGGGAGTCATCAAACTGCTCACCAATCTGGAAGACGTCTTCGCCGGAATGGCTCCGGTCTCCGGAACCTCCGCGGAACTCGCCGCGAAAGCAAACCTCTCCGCGCAGGAATATGAAGTCGACGGCATTCTCGCCAAACTTTCCGCCAACACCGGAAAGCGCGACAACCCCGTCAAAGTCACCCGCACCTGGGATGCCGCTAAAGGCTGGATCTACTCCATCACCAAGTAATCCGGCAAAACTGACGGAGACGGCGCCGGGCGTGCCGCCTCCGTTTTTCCATTCAATCAGGATAAAATGACGGATCGTGACGACAAAATGACGGAACTGCTCAGGCGGTATCCCGTCAAGCTGAACTCCTACTGCAAAGCGCTGGCGGAGCGTTCCCCCGCGGTTGCAAAACTTTACCTTCCCGATCTCAGGGAACTCGACAACCCCGGACTCTCCTCCGACGGGTTGGCGGAACTGGAGCAAAGCCCCGTCCCGAATCTGATCCGCCGTTACCGCGACCGTGCGGTTCTGCTGACCACCTCCGAATGTTTCGCCCGCTGCCGCTTCTGTTTCCGCAAACGGCTCTGGGCGGACGGCGCATCACATTTCACGCTCTCCGATGAAAACCTCGATGCCGTCTGCGCGTGGCTCGACCGCAACCCCGAAGTCGATGACATTCTTCTGAGCGGCGGCGACCCGCTGGTGATGAACGACGACCGCGTCGTCGAAATCGCCTCGCGCATCCGCAATTCCGGAAACGTCAGAACGGTTCGGGTCTGCTCCCGTGCTCCCGCCGTCGAACCGGCGCGCATCACGGGAAAATTGACGGAACGTCTGTCCGTCATTGACGGATTGTGGTTCGTCACACACTTCGATCATCCCGATGAACTGACGCCCGATGCGGAAGCCGCGCTGAAACGTCTTGTCTCGCACGGGATCCCCGTTCTCGACCAGACCGTGCTTCTGAAAGGTGTAAATGACGACGCCGAAACGCTGCGGCATCTCTTCAAACGTCTCGCCGCGCTGCGGGTGAAGCCGCACTATCTGTTCCATATCGACCCGATTGAGGGTGTTTCGCATTTTGCCACGGGCGTGGAACGCGGACTTGAGATTCTGGAAGATTTCCGCTATACGCTCTCCTCGCTTGCGCTGCCGATGTTCGCCATCGACCTTCCGGAAGGCGCGGGCAAAGTCGTGCTCACCCCGGACTGCCGCGATGCCGACGGACGCTACCGCAGTTCCGTCACCGGCAAATACATCCGTCATCCGCTGGCGGATTTGACGGATTCAGGAGAGTAAACGAATGCTCCGGCTGCTCAACCAGATTCGCGCGATTCTTTATCCGGCGGAAAAATACCGCCTGATCTTCATTTCCGTTCTGGTTTTCTTTTCCGACCTTCTGGAACTCTGCGGACTCGGTCTCATCATGCCGGTCATCGCCCTGTTCCTGAATCCGGAACTGTTCGAGCAGAACACGTACCTCGTCTATATCCGGAACTTCACGGGCAGCCTCTCCAACAACTCGCTGATGATCCTGCTCTGCATGGTCTGCGCTCTCTTCTTTGTGGCAAAAAACATTCTTCTTTACCTCATTGCCTGGCTCCAGACCCGGTTTGCCTACACGCTTTCCGCGCGCCTCGGTTCGGAACTGCTGAAACGCTACATTGAGGGAGATTACCGTTTTCATCTGAAAGGCACCACCGGCGGAATGGTCGAAAAACTTCAGCAGACCCGCAATGTCATCCCGCACTTCATCAGCGCCCTGATGATGCTGTCATCTGAAGCCGCTCTGGTTCTGCTGATTCTGGTTTCCGTGTTCATTCTCGCTCCGTATTCCGCGCTCGGGATTGCTGTTTCCGGAGCGATCTTCTCTGTTCCGCTCCTGCTTTTCATGCGGAAAATGGTTCAGCACCTTGCTGCTCTGACCTTCGAGCGCGCCGTGAAACTGAATTCATTCATTCTGTTCACCGCCAACGCTCTGAAGGAGATCAAACTGGCGAACCGCTGCAAGCCATTTGTCCGCGAAGGACACAAACTCGAATATGAAGCCATTGAAATGCCGCGCCTCCAGTTCATTTACGGACAGATTCCCCGGTTCGCCATAGAAGCCGGCGTCGTCTTCCTCGGAATGGGAACGATTGTCGTCCTGCTGCTCTGCGGCATTGCTCCGACCTCGATTGCGCTGCAGATTTCCTTCATCGGACTCGCCCTGATGCGCATGACTCCATCCGTCGCCCGTATTCAGTACAACTGGGTGCTCATCCGCGGATATCAGTTCTTTTTCGACAAAATCTATAAGGATCTCCAGGCCATCCGACTGGAAGAGCCGCCAACCGAACCGCCGATCACCTTCGAACACGAAATCCGTGTTGAAAACCTTTCTTTCGGATACGACAAGGATTCCCCGGTTCTACAGAACATCTCGCTCACGATTCCGAAGAACACCTCTCTTGCGTTCTCCGGTCCGACCGGATGCGGAAAAACAACGCTCGGCGATCTCATTACCGGGCTCTTCCCGCCCGATTCCGGACGCATTCTCGTCGACGGGCGCGACATCCGCGGAAATCTGGAGTCGTGGCGTGCGCAGATCGGCTATGTTCCGCAGAACATCTCGCTCATGAACGGAACGATTGCGGAGAACATCGCCATCGGCATTCCGCCGGATCAGATCGACCGTCAACGCATTGCGACATGTCTGAAAATTGCACAGGCGGAGGATTTTGTTCTGAGCCAGACCAATGGAATCGACCATGTTCTTACGGAAAACGGGCGCAACCTTTCGGGCGGCCAGCGTCAGCGTCTTGCGATTGCCCGCGCCCTCTATCCGAACCCCGCGTTTCTGATTTTCGATGAAGCCACGAGCGCTCTGGACAACGCTACGGAAACCGCGTTTGTGGAAGCTCTTTCCGCCCTCCGCGGCAAATATACGATGCTGGTTATCGCCCACCGTCAGACCTCCGTCGACCATTGCGACACCGTTTTCCGCTTTCCCGCACCGGCGAAAAAGCCGACGCACACCTGACAGGCTCTCTCAAAAAGGCGCAATGCGTCTGTCTCCTGCGGCGAAAGAGACCTGAAAACACACCTCACTTGTGCGTCTGCAGAAAATCATGAATCGTAGCGGCGAATTCCGCGCCGATTCCGCGGACACGCGAAGCGATCTCTTCCGCCGAGGCTTTCCGGAGCATCGCAACGGAACCGAACTCGCGCAGCAGCGAATTGCGGCGTGCTTCCCCCAGTCCGGGAATCTCATCCAGAAGCGATTCCGATATCCGCTTCAGACGCAGCTGGCGGTTGTATGAAACCGCAAAACGGTGCGCCTCATCCCGCAGTGCCTGAAGAACTTTCAGCGCCGGACGGTCACGATCCAGAACAACCGGTTCGCTCCGTCCGGGAATGTATATCTCCTCGTTCTTCTTCGCCAGTCCCACAACGGGGAACGGCGGACAGTTGATCGAAATCAGGGCGTCCAGCGCAAGATGAAGCTGTCCCTTTCCGCCGTCGACCATCAGCAGATCCGGAAGCGGACGCTTCTCCTCCAGAAGACGGGAAAAATAGCGTTTGACGACCTCGTTCATCATTGCAAAGTCGTTCTGTCCCTCCACCGTCTTGATGCGGAAACGGCGGTAGTTGGATTTGTCCGGCCGCCCGTCACGCGAACAGACCAGACTCGCCACAGCAAAGGTCGTGCCGAGGTTGGAAATATCGAAGCCGACAATCACGCGCGGCGGCTTCGGTAGATGCAGAGCCTTCTGCAAGTCCAGCACAGCCTCCTTTCCGGCTTCGGACGGAATATGCGCGTGCTCAAATGTGCGCACCTTGTTCCCCAGAACCGACTGGAGGTCGCTCAGAACATCGCGGTACGACGCGGCTTTTTCAAACTGTTTCGCGGCGGCCGCATCCATCATCTTCGCCTTCAGTTCCTCCGCAATCTCCTTTGTATCGCCGTTCAGAATCGCAACCACGCGATCCACCCGCGCCATATACTCCTCCTCCGTCACCTCGCCCACGCACGGACGGCAGCAGTCGCGCACCGTTCCGGCAAGACAGTGCTTGCGGTCTTCTGCATCCGGGGCGAGCGATTTGCAGGAGCGCAGACCGAAACGCTTTGTCAGATATTCACTCAGTTTGCGGAGCGCAAAACCGTGCGGAAACGGGCCGAAGTAAAGACACGCGTCCTTCTTCTTCAGACGCGTCAGACGGATGCGCGGGAACTTCTCGTTCCGGTCGATCTTCAGCATCGGATAGCGCTTGTCGTCGCGCAGAAGAATGTTGTAATGCGGCGCATACTCTTTGATGAAGCGGGACTCCAGCAGCAGCGCTTCATCCTCGTTCTTGACGATGAAAGTCTCCCAGGTGTCAATCGAATTGATGAGCGAACGGAGCTTGGGATCGGCGCGAAGCTGCTGCGAGGGCTGAAAGTAGTGCGACATGCGGCGGCGCAGGTTCGAAGCCTTGCCGACGTAAATCACCGTCCCGAAGCGGTCGCGGTAGACATACACGCCCGGTTTCGCCGGGATGTCGCCGGGATGAAAATCGGAGCGCGCCATGCGTCACCGTCCCGGCTTTTTCTTTTCCGCACGCAGACGATCCCAATACTGCAGACGGCGCAGAATTTCGCGTTCAAAGCCCCGTTCCGGAGGATTGTAGAAACGCTGGCGCGGCATTGTTTCGGGGAAATAATCCTGACCGGAGAAGCCTTCCGGCGTGTCGTGGTCGTAAACATACCCTTTGCCGTAACCGATCTCCTTCATGAATTTGGTCGGTGCATTCAGAATATGCGCGGGCGGATTGAGCGACGAGAACTGTTTCGCCGCCGCGCGCGCCTTGTTCCACGCGACCTCCGCGCTGTTCGATTTCGGCGCGGTTCCGAGGTAAATGATGAGTTCCGCTATCGCAATATCGCCTTCCGGCGAACCGAGACGCTCATAGGCGTCCCACGCCGCAACCGCCATCGGCAGAGCCTGGGGATCGGCAAGGCTGACATCCTCCATCGCAAACCGCGTCAGACGGCGCAGAAGATAGAGCGGATCTTCTCCGCCCTCGATCATGCGCGCCGCCCAGTAGAGCGCCGCATCGGTATCCGAACCGCGCAAGGATTTATGCAGCGCGCTGATGAGATTGTAGTGTCCCTCGCGGTCCTTGTCGTAAACCGGCGCGCGGTGCTGGACGATTTTTTCCAGATCCGTCCGGTTCATCACTCCGTCTGAC
>ERZ1034925.941-NODE-941-length-11110-cov-3.806061_pt1 | contig 11110 bp, 6 predicted proteins | sample MGYA00520687_ERZ1034925 | MGnify/ENA primary metagenome ERZ1034925 (study PRJEB33766, sample SAMN09781758) | gut metagenome | biome: gut microbiome | host: Homo sapiens | place: Madagascar | study: EMG produced TPA metagenomics assembly of the PRJNA485056 data set... | reverse complement strand
GACCATATCGAAGACCGCATAACCGCCCATTGACATGCCGAGCGTATAGATGCGTTCACGGTCGATATCGAACTCTTTGAGCTTGGCGTCAAGGAGTCCGAGCGCGAGTTTCATATGGTGCGACGGTTCCGGCGGCAGCGTGTGAGATTCGGATTCCCAAGGAACGTCGACCCACTTGCAGTTTTCGCGGCACTGGGGCATGATGACAATTGCTTTCAGATTGTGGCGTTCGCAGTACGAGGCGAGCGGTGGCGCGCCGATCCGGACTTGAAGGAAGTTGTCGTCTCCGCGCGAGCCCGCGCCGTGAAAATAGTAAACGAGAATGAATTTGCCCGGCTTGTCCGCTCCGTGAATGTACTGGCAGAACGGGAGCGTGTCGCCGTTTTCCCCCTGATAGATGAACTGCCCGATGCCGAGCTTCTGAATCAGTTCCGGTTTCTGGGCGAGTTCATTTTCGCTGTTATGAATGGAGATCACAGGAGAACATTTCCTTTCCGGTTTCGAGTTCGAGCACCTGAAGATGCCCGTTCTCGTACCAGCCGAACGAAGCGGGATTTCCGCCTTTCGGGAGCGAGATGGAACCGGGGTTGAACGCGATAAGACCGTTCTCAAGCCGTTCCAGCTGAGGAAGATGCGTATGCCCGTAAGCCAGAACGGTTCCTTTTGCGACCGGGGGAGGAACCGAGGGGTTCCAGTGGTGACCGTGGGTCAGGAAAAATTTGAAGCCGTCCGCGAAAAGAGTGGAGAATTCCGCCATGATCGGGAATTCCAGGAGCATCTGATCGACTTCGCTGTCGCAGTTCCCGCGAACGGCGATGATCCGCTCCTTTTCGGCGTTGAGCATCGGCACGACTTTCGGCGGTGCATAGTCCGGACGGAGCGGGTTGCGGGGACCGTGATAGAGGGCGTCGCCGAGCAGAACAAGCTGCTCCGGCTTGCGCGCGTCCTTCTGTTTCCAAAGCTGAGCGAGGCTCTCGGGAGAGCCGTGAACATCGGAGAAAAACAGAATCTTCATATCCGGTCCCTCTGTGATTACTGGTACTTTTCGAGTTCCGCTTTGACTTTTGCCGCGAGGAATTCGGCGGCTTTGACGCGCGGGACGAGTTCGGAGTCGCGGGAGCCGCGGATCTTGAATTCCATCGAGCCGTTTGCAATGGTCTTCGGGGAGATCACGGCGCGGAGCGGAATGCCGAGAAGGTCGGCGTCGCTGAACATGGAGCCGGCTTTTTCGCCGCGGTCGTCGAAGAGCACTTCCACGCCGAGCTTCTGAAGTTCCTGATAGAGTTTTTCGGAAACTTCCATGACGTTTTCCTTATCGGGCGTGATTGCGCAGATTTCGACATGATAGGGGGCGACGGACATGGGCCAGATCGGACCGTAGTCATCGTGGGAATCCTCCACGAGAGCCGCCATGGTTCTGCCGATGCCGATGCCGTAGCATCCCATGATCATCGGGTGGGACTTGCCCTCTTTGTCGAGGTATTCGCATTTCATCGGGGCGGAATATTTGGTCCCGAGCTGGAAGATGTTTCCGACTTCGATACCGCGCTTCATCTGGAGCGGTTCGCCTGTGACCGGGCAGGGGTCGCCTTCGCGGACGGTTGCGATGTCGGCTACGATTGCGTCCTTGAGGTCGCGTCCGTAGTTGAAGTTGATGTAGTGGAAACCGGCTTCATTGGCGCCGACGACGAGGTTCGAGGTGCCTTCGATGGAGCGGTCGACAACGATGACCGCCTTTTTCGGGTCGATTCCGACGGGGGAAGCATAGCCGGGAACGGCTCCAGCATCGAGAATCTGCTGGTCGTTCGCAAATGCCAGCTCCTTGATTTTGAGGAGGTTCTGCAGCTTGGTTTCATTAACCTCGAAGTCGCCGCGGATGAGAACGAAGATGAGGCGTTTGTCGGAATCCGTGTAGAAGACAGCCTTTCCGGTGTTTTCCGGTTTGACGTTCAGGAATTTGGCAACGTCTTCAATCGTTTTGGAGTGCGGAGTTGCGACTTTTTCCATCGGCAGTTCGGGTGCGCGTTCAAATTTGATTGCGGAGACTGCGATTTCGCGGTTCGCCTTGTAGCTGTGACCGTCGGGAGAGACAAACAGAGTGTCTTCCCCGCAATCGGCGACGGACATGAATTCATGGGAGACATTGCCGCCCATCATGCCGGAGTTCGCCTTGATTGAGAGGACGTGCTGGAGACCGACGCGGCGGTAGATGTTGACATACGCCTGGTGAACCTGCATGTAGTATTCTTCCAGAGACTCCTGGGAGGTGTGGAAGCTGTAGGCGTCCTTCATGGTGAACTCGCGGACGCGGATGAGACCGGCGCGCGGGCGCGCTTCGTCGCGGTATTTTGTCTGAATCTGGTAGGCCATGAGGGGCAGCTGCTTGTAGCTGGTGACCTCGGTGCGGACAAGGTGAACGATTGCTTCTTCGTGGGTCATTCCGAGGAGCATGTCCTTGCCGTTGCGGTCTTTGAAGCGGAGAAGTTCCGCACCGACGGATTCATAGCGTCCGGATTCCTGCCAGAGGTCTGCGGGGAGCACGACGGGCATGAGGACTTCCTGACCGCCGACTTTGTTCATTTCGTCGCGGACGATGGCTTCGATTTTCTGAATGACTCTTTCGGCGGGGGGGAGGAGGCTGTAGATGCCGGAGGAGACGGGACGGATGTAACCGCCGCGCACCAGGAACTTGTGGCTGATCGTCTTTGCGTCTTTGGGATCTTCCTTGATCCTGCGACCCAGCATACGGGACATTTTCATGATGAAAAACCTTTATGTGTTAATGTGTTAGAACTTCTGTTTGTAACCGCTTCCGACTTCGGGCATGGTGGAGAGGGAGATCAGGAACATGACATAGTAGTCGGTGTCCTTGCCCTTGTCGGTGTCCAGTTCCTGATTCCTTCCGAACTCAACGGCGGCGTCGATGCAGTGGAAGTTACGCTTCAGGTAAAAGGCAACGTTGCTCATGACGGCTTTTTCGACGTCATAGGACATTCTGGCTCCGGCTTTGAGTTTCGGGTCGATGTAGGTCGGGAAGTCGATTCCGACGGTGAACGACTGCGCTGTTTTGTAACTGGCGGAGAGGGTTGCGGAGGTCGCGTTGATCTGTTCGAGCATCGAGCCCATGGAATAGGTTCCGCGCAGACGGTAGCTGTCCGAATAGCTGTAGGACCCGTAGATTTTCCAGTCTTCGGAAATCTTGTAGGTGAGCGAGGTGTTCCAGACGTTGAGATATTTGAGCTTCATGAGGCCGACTCGTCCGGCTTTGCGTCCGTTGTTTCGCGTGGCCTGGACGTTGTGCTTGTTGTTCTGTCCGGCGTCCCACAGCATTTCCGATGTGAAGGAGAGACCGCTGAACGGAGTCAGAGAGAATTTGATTCCGATATCTCCGACGTATCCGAACTGACCCTGTTTCTGCGCGTGGAAATCCCAGTAGGTGTCCAGCGACGCCCATTCAGCGATCTGTTCGGAACCGTAATTTCCGCGCCGTGTCTGCAGGGTGTTCTGCATACCGATACGGACGAAGTTCTGCTTGCGGAGGCGGTCGACGTCGTCGAAATAGTAGAGATGATCGGCTTTTTCGGTCGGTTCCGGAATCAGAGTGTAGTTGACGTACGGCATGATGATATGGCGCAGTCCATCGAGTTCGAGAACGGAGCTGCGGACATCCTGCCACGTGCGGTAGATTTTCGTGTTGGCTTCCACGCCGAATTCTCCGGCGAAGCGGAGTCTGGCTTTTCCCTTGCGGTCGAAATTCTGGAACGGAACCTGATTGGAGAAGCGCGTGACTTCGATGGAGCTGGCTCCGAAGAGTTCGTTCAGATCATCATCCGAAATCTTCGTTTTGGAAGAGTTCGAGTACGCGGTGAGACGTCCGCCGACGCGCGGGATGATGTTCAGAAAATCCAGATTGATCGGATAGTACAGGAAATGAACGGTATCGAAACGTGCGCTGGAATAGCCGCGGACATTTCCGTAGCGACCGGGATTGTCGAGCTTGCGCCATTTCATGTCATAATATCCGCCGGAAGTTTCGCTCTGATAGTAGAGTCCGCCGAAAAGTTCCTGACGCGGCATGTCAAAGCGGATTTCGGGGAGCCGCTGGGAGACGGTGTCGAAGTCGTTGACGCGGAGCGAGGTCAGGACGGCCGCGGATGCGCGGTCCATCTGGTATTCCAGCGCGGCGTAGGTGGGCGGCTGGATGTTCTCTTTGTAGCGCGTATCGTAGTAATCCTCAAGGAACTGATAGTCGCTGAGCAGCTCGAACTGTCCGCGGAAATCCAGAGAGGGCGTGATGTGCGTCAGGTTTGTGATTTTGAAGTCGTAACGCTGATTCGGAATTTTCAGACGCGCATGTTCTTTTGCGTAGTGACGCTGCGTATAGTTGTAGTCGAAACTTTCATACGGTTTGCGGTCGTGCATGAAGATCCCGAACATCTCTGTTCTGGAATTGTCGGTGACGAAGTTCAGCTTGCCTCCGTAGGCGAGTCCGCGGTTGGAGTAGTAGTTCACCATGGGGGCGATGTTCAGCTGCATCAGCGGAGTGTCCAGAATGGAGAATCCTTTGGATGCGCGGACGTAGAATCCGTAGTCGGAAGACTGGCCGAAATCAACGTCGATACCGAAGTTGTCCGATTCCGTCGGTTTGTAAAGGACGGGAAGCCAGAAAACGGGGAGATCCCAGAGACGCAGCAGGGTGTTGTACGCCAGGACGCTGTGCTCGCGGTGAGACGGATTGTAGTTCTGAATGCCGTTGTTGTATTCGCGCGGTGTGATGACTGCTTTTCCGGCGCTGATCGAATAGTGATCGTGATCGTCCACGATGTAATCGCAGGTGGTGATTTTCGCGTCGCGGATGGTCAGCTGTCCGCCGGCGGAACGTTCGGCTTCCGCGGCGGCGAAGAAGAGCGGACCGTTCTGGAATGCGAAGTTGCGGAACTGGAAGAGTCCCGATGTGAGGTTTCCGGAAACGCGGTCGGCTTTCATGTAAGCGGGAACGTTTTCGATGGAAACTTTGATTTTGCGTATTCCGGTCGGCATTTTGACGTATTCGATGAATTTAACGGAAAGCGTATCGTCGTCGAGCAGATCCTGATACTCTTCGTAATCAACGGTTTTTATGGTTTTCTGCTTCTTGGCGAACGTCACATGCCCGGCGGCTTCGAGGTCGCGGGATTCGAGGTTCACAATGACCTTGTCGGCGGTGATCGTAATGTCACCGTACTTGATGACCGCATGACCGCGCGCGATGAGATTGTCGCCGATGTATTCGTAGACGTCTGCGCTCGCATCGATGCCTTTTGCGGCTTTGGGGGCGAGATCCGTCTGGAATTTTTTATACGAGAGCGTGGAGCCGGAACCCACCTTGACGTCGTCCATGTAAGACTTGTTTTCCGCATGGGCTACGGGCAGCACAAATATCAAAACAACCGCAGCCGTCTGCGCCATGCGTCTGACTAAAGACATTTTCATTTGACCGGTTCCATTCGTAGTTCTCTTTTAAAATTATAACCGATACTATATCATAAAAATCCGTCTGCGCAAGTGGCAAAAACGGTTTTTTGATAAATTTAGTATGCAGACCAGTCGATGAGCTTGAACGTGTGCATGAAAAGGTTGAAGATCAGCGGGGAATCCTCGTGCTCCCAGACCGGTTCTTCCGTTCCGGCGAGCGGGGAGGGGGAAGGCGGGAGCGGGTCCGGTTCGGGATCCCAGCCGCAGAGATATGCAAGCTCGATCAGCAGCGGGAGGCGTTCCGGGGAACCGGGAGGAAGCCGGTCGAACAGGGCATTGGCAAAATCCAGCTGAATCTGAAACGCCAGGCGGATCGTGCTGTTTTTCTCCAGACGCAAGTCCGGACGGCGGCGGATTGCGAGCGTCCGCAGATTTGCATTTGAATACCAGAGGAGAGGCTGAAGGGAATCCTCCACGGAATCGCGGAAATGGACGGGAAGTTCCTCCGGGAGACTGTTCAGACGGAGCAGAAGGCGCGCGCTCGCCGGGTCGTCCGCCGCACGGGAATAGAGCAGACGCACTTTCGCGGTGAGTTCCAGATCGTTCAGAGCGGCAAGCGCTTTGTCCGCCTTCCGTTCCCGGAGATCGCCGCGGATGTCCTGTTCAAGACGTTCGAGCAGAGGGTCGGACGGGCGGGAGACGGCGGAGAGAAGTTCTTCCGCACGGTCCGGGTTTTCAAGCGCAGCGCCGATGGAAGCGGGAAGCGAAAGCCACACCTCCTGTGCGCAGAGGGAAAAGGTCAGCAGAAAGAGGAACGGCGCAAATTTCATCAGACTTCCGCCAGAGTGTTCCGGACGCCGAGCGCGGTGAGTTTTTCCGGAAGGTTCTCGTATCCGCGGAAGATGATTTCGGCGCGGTTGATGACGGAGGTTCCTTTTGCGCATGCTCCGGCGATGATCATCGCCATTCCCGCGCGGATATCGGGGCTTGCCATCGTGATTCCGCGCAGTTTCGCCGGACCCGAAATTACCACTCGGTGCGGGTCGCAGACAATCGCGTTTGCGCCCATGGCGATAATGCGGTCGACGAAGTAGATGCGGCTTTCGAACATTTTTTCGAAGAAGAGAACGGAGCCTCGCGCCTGTGTCGCGGCAACGATGAGACAACTCATCATGTCGCTGGGGAACTGCGGCCAGGGACCGTCCGCGATGATCGGGATGGCGTTGCCGAAATCGGGGCGGATTTTCATTTTTTTTGCGGTCATGGCAATTCTGCCCGGTTCAAGGCGGAAGGCTAGACCGAAACGTTCGAAAACTCGGCGGGTCATCCAGTAGTGGCGCGGGGAGATGCCGCCGAGGATTTCGATTTCACCGCCAGCGGCTCCGCAGAGTGCGAGATAGCTTGCGGCTTCGATGTGGTCGCCTTCGACGGTATGTTCCGCACCGTGCAGCTTTCTGCTGCCGCGGATCGTGAGCGTGTTTGTTTCGAGACCGTCGATTTGCGCGCCCATCTTGACGAGCAGACCTGCGAGCTGTCCGATGTGGGGTTCGCAGGCGGCGTTGCGCAGAATCGTGGTCGAAGGGGTGAGACATGCCGCTGTCATGATATGTTCAGTTGCGGTGACGCTTGCCTCATCGAGGAAAATATCAATGTCCGCGGGGGGGCGGCGGCGCGTTTTTTTGAATTCAAACGGAATATCGTCGGATTCAATCTGGATTCCGAGCTTGCGGAGACCGTAGAAGTGGGCGTCGAGACGGCGCCTTCCGATGATGTCTCCGCCCGGCGGCCAGAGTTCGGCTTTGCCGGTTCGCGCGGCAAGCGGTCCGGCGAAAAGAAGCGAGGTGCGCAGGGCGGAACAGATCTCTTTCGGGAGGCGGTTTGTTTTGAGGTTTTCCGCCTTGATGACAACTGTTCCGCCGTCACGTTTGACGTCGGCTCCGAGTTCCGCGGCAAGGTGGAGCATGTTCTCGACGTCAATGATGTCGGGGACGTTGTGGAGAATCACCTCTTCCTCTGTCAGCATTGCGGCGGCGATCATCGGCAGAACGGCGTTCTTGTTGCCTCCGATCGTCACCTGCCCGTGAATCCGGGAGGGACCTTCTATGATCATGCTCTGCATGAGGGAGCCTCAGGGAACCGGCTGGTGTACGGCGATTGTGCGGCGTTCCTGCTGCCGGGGACCGCGTTTCAGAGAGATGTAATCCCGCATGATGTTCAGGGTTTCATCCAGGTAGAGATCCTTCTTGGTGTTCTTTTTCTTGTCCTTTTCGGAGCTGTCCAGATGAAGAAGTTTTGCCTGTTCGTCGTAAATATCTTTTTCGCGGAGGTACTCTTTCCAGCGCTGTTCGAGATTCAGGGAGATGGTCTTTTTGTCCTTGTTCTTCATCAGGTACGCGATGTCGCGTTTGAGCATGGCGAATTCGGGGTTGGCGGCGACGCGGGCGTCGGATTTCCTGCGTAGCTCGGAGGCGACGGCGCAGATGTTCGGGTCGTACTGCGCATGGGCAACGGGGCTGATTTCATCCCACGGCATCGGGTTGTCCAGCTTTTCCTCTCCGGTCTCCATGGTGTCGGTGAAGGTCGGGAAGGCAATGTCGGGCGTGACGCCTTTCAGCTGAGTGGAGGCTCCGTTGATGCGGTAGAACTTGGCATTGGTGAGTTTGATGGAGCCCGCGGGGAAATCGTAGCCGATATAATGGAGATAACTGGTGAGGTCTGCGACCGTCTGGACGGTTCCTTTGCCGTGCGTCTTTTTGTCGCCGACGAGAATTCCGCGTTTGTAGTCTTTGATGGCTCCCGCGAAGATTTCGGAGGCGGAGGCGCTGAGGCGGTTGGTCATGACGATCAGCGGACCCGCGTATTTAATCGAGGGATCTTCATCTTTGTAGGGGACGACGCGCCCGGAGGCGTCGCGGATCTGGACGACTGGTCCCTCTTTGATGAAGAGTCCGGTAAGAGTGACGGCTTCCTGAAGGCTTCCGCCGCCGTTGGAGCGGAGGTCGATGACTACGCCGTCGAGTTTACCTTTTTTCTTGAAGTCGCGGAGGATTTTGCGGACGTCGCGCGTGGAGCTCTTGTAGTTGCGGTCGCCGGAACTGGCGGCATGGAAGTCCGCATAGAACGAGGGGAGCGTGATGACTCCGATGTTGAGCATTTCGCCGTTTTCTGCTTTGACGGTGAGGAGTTTGCCTTTCGCTTCAGACTCTTTGAGTTCGACTTTGTTGCGGGTGATTTCGATGGTGACAGGGAGGGCTTTTGCGCCTTTGACGCCTTCGAGGATGGTCAGGCGGACTTTGGTTCCGGCTTCGCCGCGGATCATGGAGACGACTTTGGAGAGCGGCATGTCGATGACGTCGACCGGGTCGGCGTTCTCCTGGGCGACGGCGATGATGCGGTCTTCCGCTTTCAGCCGCTTGTCGAGATCGGCGGGGCCGCCGGGGATGATCTGCACGATCTTGGTGTAGCCGTCCTCGCTGGTCAGCACGGCGCCGATTCCAACGAGGGAGAGCTGCATATTGATGTTGAAATCCTCTTCGCTGCGGGGTGCCATGTAGCTGGTGTGCGGGTCGAAGAGACGTGCGAAGCTGTTGAGATAGAGTTCGAGAGCTTCAATGGGCTCCATTTTCTTGTTGAACTGGACGAACTGTTCGACGCGTTTGCGTATGCGTTCGATCGGCGGTTTGACGGCGGATTCCGTTTTGCCTTCGTTTTTCTGTTTTTCCGCCTTGATGCGGTCGAACGCTGCGCCGGTGGAAACCGATTTGTTCTCTTTCTTCAGCTCCTCGGCTTTGATGCGGTCCTGAAGCATGATGGAGATGAGGTCGTTGGTGAGTTTTTTGCGCCAGATGAGAGTGCGTTCCTTTTTGTTTTCCGGCCAGTCGGATTTGAGACGGTCGAACTGATAGACTGCGTCCGTTTTGAAATCCGCTTCGGTGAAGGTGGCTTTTTTGACGAACTCTTCGTATTCCTCAAGGTTTTGAAGGTACTTGTTGAAGATGGCAAGGGCGAGGGTGATATCGCCGTTGGAGGCGAGAGCCGGGAGGAGATAATCCTGGCGGGTGCGCCAGAGATCGACCTGATCTTTTGTAAAATAGAGCTTGAGCGGGTCGAGAGTCTTGAGATAGAAATCAAAGAGTTTGCGTGAGTTTGCGGGGGTGATGTCCCGTTTCACATAATGCTGTCTGGAGAGCATGGCGGAGGTGAGCTGCGCAATGGCGCGCATCTCTTCGGTCTGTTCGAATGTTTTCCCGCGGGGGAGTTTTTTGAGTGCCGCAGGGCGTTTTGCGGGGATGCTTGAAGCATAGAGTTGCGTGCGCGGCGACGCCTGGCGGGTGAGTGCGAATCCGGTTGAGCCAAGAAGGGTCAGAAAGAATATGGAAAGCAGGGGAAAGATGAGTCTCTTCAGTTTCATTGTCCGTATCTCCTAATCGGTGTGTGAATTTTCAAAAAAAGACAAAGGCGTTCCGGAAAATGTTCCGGGATCTTGGAAATATAAATCTTTTGTTTAATATTTCCAGTCCTTTTTCTGAAAAAATGCTTGTATTTTTCCGCGAAGCCGTTAAATTGTGGAAAAACAAGGTTCAGACGAATGATACAGACAGGTGTGCAAATCAAAGCGGGGGCGTTTCCTCCGCAGTGGCGCTGGCGCGCGGATCTAGAGGAGCTTGCGGAGGCGGGAGTCTCCCTGATCGTGTTCCCGATCCCGTGGTGTCTTGCGGAGCGTGCTCCGGGCTGCTTTGACTTTTCTCTTTTTTCGGGTTATCTGCGTGAGGCGGACGCGTGCGGTATGCGCGTGATACTGACTCCGGTTCCGGAGCCGCCGGTCTGGATTCAGGAACGCTGTTTCGACCGTCCGGAATACCGCAACGCCCTGTTCGCGTTCTTCCGTGCGCTGGGCGCGGAGTTCGGCGAGGAGAAATGGCTTGACGCGTGGCGGCTGGAACTGCTGTCGCTTGACGACTGTCGCTGTCCGGCGTCGCTGGAACTGTTCCAGAAATTTCTGCATTCCGAGTTCTCCTCCATCCGGGAGCTGAACACCCGCTGGTACCGGAATTACTTTTCGTTCGATCAAATTCCGCCGGAGACTCCGGAGTGTCTGCCCGATTCGCCTGAATCCATGGCGTTTCTCCGCTTCCGGCGTCTGCGCGAAGCGGGATTTTTCAAGGAACTGGCGGGACTTCTTCAGCGGAAGGGGCGGACGGACGTTGCGCTGCTGCTTCCCCCGCGGATGTCGGGGCTGCTTCCCGAAAAACAGCTGGATATTGCCGTTTCCGTGGAGCAGGATGAGAGTTACGCGGAGCGGACCGCCGTTCTTGCCTCTTCCTCCGAAACATTCTGCCGGGAAGGAATCTGCGTCATGGAGCGTTCTCCCGGTTTTCAGGCGTCGCCCGATCTGCTGACTCCGGGGCGGCTCTACCGTTTCCTCTGGAATGCGACCGCATACGGGGCAAAACGGATTGTGCTCGGGGAATGGGATAAAGATTCTCTGTTCAATCAGCTGACATCCGACGATTTCCTGTTTGCGGAGCGTCTGAATGCCCTGAAACGTTTCCGGGTTCAGACGGAGTCCGCCGCGGATCTGCTGGAGAAATGGGCTCCGGAAACCGGAACGGTCGCCGTCTACCGCAGCCGGATTTCAGAGCGGCTGCTTCAGGTG
>ERZ1034925.927-NODE-927-length-11212-cov-5.780765_pt1 | contig 11212 bp, 7 predicted proteins | sample MGYA00520687_ERZ1034925 | MGnify/ENA primary metagenome ERZ1034925 (study PRJEB33766, sample SAMN09781758) | gut metagenome | biome: gut microbiome | host: Homo sapiens | place: Madagascar | study: EMG produced TPA metagenomics assembly of the PRJNA485056 data set... | reverse complement strand
GGTTGTGAGTGCCCATACTGTCTGCTTAAAGACCGCCTTCATATGTGATATCGAATGTTGGCTTTCCGCTGTATCAAATATGCCAAAGCCTGTATACTCATCAATCACCTCATTTATTGCTTCCATCGCAAGCTCATCTCTTTTTGCATCTGCCACGCTAAACCAGTCAGTACTCTCCCTATCAAGCTTCTTACTGTATCTTTCCAGTGCTTCATGATATATATTACCCATATCAAGGGATGTAAAGCCGCTCTCCTCACGCTCTGTAAGCCTCAATCCATAGTTTAAAAAATGCGCATATGCACACCTGGCAAACTGCTCAAAGCGCGTGATACTGCCCTCCATGTGTCTGCCGTATATGCTTCTTGCCACATTTCGGCTAATCGGATCCTTTGAATAATGCTCAAACCTTGCATTTATGAGCCTCTCCACGGAATTTTTTGGGGTAAATTCTTTATCGGCTATTTCATTACCGTCCCCTGCATCACTGACTGATGCGTCATAGAGCATCACTGCTGCTGCAATCTCGCACCATCTGTCATCCACCTCATTTGACAGCAGATAATCCAGAGCACTCTGCCTGCTTGATATATCCAAAAGCTGTTCTACATCCTCTGTCTCAGTCACGACAAGCTCCGGAAACATCCCCTTTAATATACCTATGAGGTACGATGGCTGGGCAGCCTTTTTTTCACTGTCAAGTCTCGTATAGCTGATATAAAGCTCCCTGGATGGCTTTGTCATATTCAGATACAGATAAAACCTCTGTATAAATGCCTGCTCCCTTGCCCCAGGCGCAAGCTCTATATCCAGCTCCCTAAGTGCCTCTCTCTCATACTGTGATATGATGCCGCCTCTTCCTGCTGCCTTTGGCACAATCCCATCGTTTACGCCTGCAAAAAACATGACCTTTATGTTGGTAAGACGAGTTCTCTCAATATCTCCGATAGTCACAGTGTCGTATCCCGGCGGTATGACTGCTACATCTGCCGCATCCAGTCCTGCATCCAGTATCTGTGTAAATTCCTCTGCATCCATGCATTCATCACCCAGCACCGCCACATATTTTTCAAAGAGCTGCATGACTATTTTGTATATCTGTCCGTATTCCTTTGATGCGGTCTGGTCCCCTGCATCAAGCAGTGCCTGCTCCTTTTTTGCAAGCTTATCAGGTATATCAAGCAAAACTATCAGCTTATATATAGCGAGCACATAGTCCTTTACCGTTGACTTTTTATCGGAAAACACCTGATATACCGGCTTTAGCAGCTCCATTATATACTCCCTGCTTTGGTTTAAAAGCTCAAGATCATAGCCTGCCTTATGCTTTGGCAGCCTGACCCACTTTTTGTCCCATGCGCTTTTACCTCTAACACCACAGGCGAGCACGTAGTTTTCAAGTACATCTATTTCACTGTCCGAAAGCTCCGTAAAGCCGCACCGCAAAAATCTGAACACCGCATCTGCCGAGAAATTTTGTGCCGCAATATCGGGTATTGACCTGATAAACTCAATAAACGGATGGAAAAGTATCTCCTGTGTGGCATCGATAAAGTAAGGAATATTGTATTTGTCAAATATTTCACGAACATAACCTGCATATATATTCACATCTCCTGTGACTATAGCAATATCGCGGTAACGCAGGTTTTCTTTTCTCACGAGCTCATTTATGGTTCTGGCTATCTTTGTCAGCTCCTGCTTCGGGTCACGCAGACAGTCTATATGAATGTGCTTTGGTGCTTTTTCAAAGGAGCGTCTTTGTTTCCTGAAAAGCTGCTGTTCCATAAAGCTTAGCTCCTCGTTTTCTGCAAGCCTGTAGTTTTTATCAAGGATAATGGGTTCCTCGACCTCTATACCATAAAACGATGCCATTTCGGTGAGTGATTTCACTGTCCTTTTTGGCATGTCAAACAGCTCCTGCATGCCTCTGCTCTTAAAGATATCCTCACGACAGTCTATTGTCAGCGTGACATATATTTTCTTTGAAATGACAAAGAGCTTTTTGATGAGCTGGTTCTGTATAGGTGTAAATCCAGTAAATTCATCAAATGCAATGACTGAATTTCTAAGAATGGCAGACTCCTCCGCCACATTGCAAAGCACATTAAGTATTTCCTCTGCAGTGATATATTTATCCTGCATAAACTTCTCAAATGCTTCGTAGAGCACGAGCACATCCTTGAGCTTATCTGAAAGTGTATCCGATAGCCTGCCTGAGGCAATATATCTTCCGAGCTCCTCAGGTGATATATTGTACTGCACAAGCTCTGAAAGCAGTGACTTTACTTCACTTATATAGCCGATGCGGTTTAAGTTTCTGCCTATTACGCCAAGCTTATCAGCCTCCTGTGCCGCAAGCTTTCTGAGTACAAGGTTCTTACCTGTCTCCTCAAGCACCGTGAGATTTGTGATTCCAAGCTCATCAAACACTCTGTAGGCTAAGCGCTTAAAGCTTAGCACATCTATATTCATGATAGCTTTATTCTCCGACAAATCTACAAGCTGTCTCTGCGTCTGCATTGTAAACTGCTCAGGCACTATTACAAGATAATTGTCCCTTGGGTTTGCCTTTGCCTCTTTCACTATCCTGTTAAAGAGATATTTTGTTTTTCCGTTTCCTGAATTACCTGTGATAAACTGTAATGACATAAAAAGACTCCATGATTAACTACTGCATAAAATGTATACTGTAATTATATCATGAAGTCTCCTATTATTGAATTACTTATTGTGCTTAAATTCAGCTTAATAACCGCTATACCTTGTGATTAGTGATGGAAAAGTCTGATTCCTGTAAAGCTCATCACCATACCGTACTTATTACATGTATCAATAACATGGTCATCTCTCACAGATCCACCAGGCTGGGCTACATACTTCACGCCACTCTTGTGAGCACGCTCAATGTTGTCACCAAACGGGAAGAATGCATCAGATCCAAGTGCTACATCTGTATTTCTGTCAAGCCATGCTCTCTTCTCCTCTGCTGTAAATACATCCGGCTTTACCTTGAAGAACTTCTGCCACTCGCCCTCTGCAAGCACGTCCATATAATCCTCACCGATATAAAGGTCAATAGTATTGTCGCGGTCTGCACGTCTGATACCATCCACGAACTGAAGTCCAAGCACCTGTGGGGACTGACGAAGCCACCAGTTGTCTGCCTTTGAGCCTGCAAGTCTGGTACAGTGGATACGAGACTGCTGGCCTGCTCCGATACCGATTGCCTGACCGCCCTTTACATAGCATACAGAGTTGGACTGTGTATACTTTAAAGTAATCATAGAGATTGCCAGATCGATCTTAGCCTGCTCTGTGAGCTCCTTGTTCTCTGTCACAATATTTGAGAAGAAATCGTCATCAATATGAAGCTCGTTTCTGCCCTGCTCAAATGTGATGCCAAATACATCCTTTCTCTCGATAGGTGCCGGCTCATATGACGGGTCAATCTCGATAACACAGTAATTGCCGTTTTTCTTAGCCTTTAAAATCTCAAGAGCCTCGTCTGTGTAGCCCGGAGCGATAACACCGTCTGATACCTCTCTCTTGATTACAAGTGCAGTGCTCTTGTCACATACATCTGAAAGTGAAATAAAATCACCAAATGATGACATTCTGTCAGCTCCTCTTGCTCTGATGTATGCATTTGCAAGTGGTGTAAACTCAATATCCATATCATCAACCCAGTAAATCTTTTTCTCCACATCTGAAAGTGGCTGTCCAACTGCTGCACCTGCAGGTGAAACATGCTTGAATGATGTTGCAGCCGGAAGACCTGTTGCCTTCTTAAGCTCTCTTACAAGCTGCCATCCGTTAAAGGCATCAAGGAAGTTGATATATCCGGCTCTGCCGTTAAGCACTTTTATAGGAAGCTCTCCCTCCTTCATAAATATTCTGGCCGGTTTCTGATTTGGGTTACATCCGTATTTTAATTCGTATTCCTGCATTTTTCTGTTCTCCTGTTTTTATCTGCTTATCTTGTATATTTGACCGTTTATATAGTATTTTATTTGTTTTTGTTTACGATTCTGCTCTCATACTCTCCTGTTGCGATATCAATATATCTTACAAAAAGTGATACCTTATTGTCTTCGTTTAAGTTCTCCCATACCATATTGGTAAACTCATCGATATCTCCTTCGATGTCTACCCATGTAGGCTCACCCTCAAAGCTTGGCAGCGGATTTCCATCGCCCATATATGTATGGATGAAATGTCCCTCTCCCGCAACCGGTGCTGAGTATGCAAATGTGTATCTGTTGCATGCATCAGGATTGCCGTTGTTGCTCTTTAAGATTGACATAGCATAGTTGAACTCACCATTGTCAATATGCATGATTCCTGAAATTCTAGGTGTATAGTTAGGAGCGTCAGGCTCAAACTCTCTTGTCCTTAAGGCCTGCTCAAATGTCTGCTGCTTGTCCATCAGCTCATAGATAGTATCTGTCTGGTCACCGTTTGTGACAATTGTCTTGTTGCCAAGCACTCTTACAGGTGCGTAAATGATAAGACTTGGATCCTCAAGCTTTGAAGGGTCAAATGCCTGTGTTCTGATGCCCTCGCCATCCTCTACAAATACTCTGTTGCGGCTGTTTTCGCTTCTGCCCATGATAAAGTATGCTGTTACAGCCTTCTTACCATCCTTTGTGCGTCCGATTACGATACCTCTGCCAGGGTATGTTGTGCTTGATAATTCCTTTGCTAATGATACTCTTTCCATGTCATCCTCCATGTTTTCTGATAATGTGGTCTGCATCCCCAAATTACTCGGGCCTGCCGGAATAAAAAGACCGTCTGAACACACATAAAAATATAAAGCTCTGCATGAAACCTATATTAAATGTGCGCCCAGACGGTCGGCAATCAACTGTTATACTCCATGTGGTTATCCACTTCCGTCAGTCATATAACTGTCTTTATTTAAGCATGTATTTTTGTCATTGTCAAGTACCACTTTAAAATAAGCATGTACTTATAAGTTATTCTTATAAGTACATGCTTGTAAACAATGCCATTATTTACTAATTTTTAAAGCTGTGAATAGGTGCCGGGATTCTTCCACCGCGGTTTACAAATGCATCGCAAGAGAATCTGTTTACCGGCATAACCGGTGCACTTCCAAGGAGTCCTCCGATTTCTACCACATCACCTACATCCTTTCCGATTGCAGGAAGCAGTCTGCAGGCTGTTGTCTTTTGATTTATCATACCGATAGCCATCTCATCTGCGATAATTCCTGAAATTGTGGTGGCCTTTGTATCGCCAGGGATTGCAATCATGTCAAGTCCCACTGAGCATACACAGGTCATAGCCTCAAGCTTTTCGAGAGTGAGTGCACCATCGTTTACGGCATCTATCATTCCCTGATCCTCTGATACAGGAATAAAGGCACCTGAAAGTCCGCCGACATATGAGGATGCCATGATACCGCCCTTTTTCACCTGATCGTTTAAGAGTGCAAGTGCTGCTGTTGTTCCCGGAGCTCCGGCTCTCTCTAAACCTATCTCACAGAGAATATCGGCTACAGAGTCTCCGATAGCCGGTGTAGGTGCAAGTGAGAGGTCTATGATTCCAAATGGCACTCCAAGCTTCTTTGAAGCCTCCTTTGCCACGAGCTGTCCTACTCGAGTAACCTTGAAGGCTGTCTTCTTGATTGTCTCACAGAGCACCTCAAAGTTCTCGCCTCTTACCTTTTCAAGAGCAGTCTTTACTACTCCCGGTCCGCTGACACCTACATTGATGATGGCATCTGCTTCTGTCACACCATGGAAGGCTCCTGCCATAAACGGATTGTCATCAGGGGCGTTGCAGAATACTACAAACTTGGCACAGCCTGATACAGGAAGGTGCTTTGTCACCTCTGCTGTCTCCTTTATCATCTCACCAATCAGCTTTACTGCATCCATGTTGATTCCGGTTTTTGTAGAGCCAACATTTACAGAGCTGCATACCAGGTCTGTCTCAAGCATTGCCTGAGGGATGGATTTGATTAAAAGCTCATCCGCCTTTGTCATGCCCTTTGACACAAGTGCTGCGTATCCACCGATGAAGTTGACACCTACCTCTTTGGCAGCTCTGTCAAGTGTCTTTGCTATGGTAACAAAATCCTCTGAGCTCTTGCAGGCCGCACCGCCGACAAGGGCGATAGGTGTAACTGAAATACGTTTGTTTACGATAGGGATACAGTAGTTGTTCTCTATCTCTTTTCCTGTTGATACAAGATTCTTTGCAAGTGTTGTAATCTTGTTGTAGATATTCTCATTTACCTTTGCAAGATCTGAGTCTATACAGTCGAGCAGGCTGATACCGAGTGTGATTGTACGCACGTCAAGATTTTCCTTCTCCACCATGTCATTGGTCTCAATTACTTCACCAATATTTATCATTTTGCTGTTCTCCTTTAACTGTGTATGACATTTTTATGCTAAACTAGATTCGATGCATCATCTCAAAGATTTCTTCCTTCTGACACTTTATTGTTACACCAATTTCTTCTCCAAGTGCATCAAGCTGGTCAGAAATCTCTGCAAATGAAGCTGTAGCATTTGCCATATCCACAATCATCATCATGTTGAAATAACCTGAAACGATAGTCTGTGAGATATCAAGCACGTTTACACTGCCCTCTGACAGATATGTACATACCTTTGCGATGATTCCTACTGTGTCTTTTCCGACAACTGTGATGATTACTTTGTTCTTTGTGTTATCCATAACAACTTATTCTCCTGTTCTCTTATTCTACGGCTATGCGGTCTGATGCCCTGTCTCTCTTGGCCACATACATAGGGAAATCACTTGCCTTATATGGATTGTCTCCCATTGTGACCTCAAGCCTGACAGCTTCATACGCCAGCTTTTCGTAGTTGTTTTCTTTACTAAGGTGTCCCAGTATTACTGAGCCAAATTTATCATGAAGAAGCTCGCATAACAACTGCCCGCTTCTCTCATTCGACAAATGTCCGCTGTCACCCATGATCCTGCGCTTGAGCGGATACGGATATGCCCCAGTCTGGAGCATATTTATATCATGATTGGCTTCAAGCAACAGCCCATCCAGGTTCTGAAGCTTTGAAACCAGTGCATCATCATACGTGCCAAGGTCTGTCACAACAGCCATCGCATGATTTTCGTTTTTAAATCTGTACGCGACAGGATCAGCCGCATCGTGTGATATGTGAAGAGGCTCAAACTCTATATCGCCTATTGTAAAATCGACGCCTGCCTCAATGGGATGAAACAGCTCATCATCTATATTTCCAACGGATTTGGTACATTTTATAGCCCCGATTGTGGCCTTTGTTGCATAAATCGGAATATGATAGCGCCTTGCCATGACACCAAGCCCTGCGATGTGGTCTATATGCTCATGCGTCACAAGAATGCCCTGCATATCTGTGGCAGTCATATCAAATTCATTCAGTCCGTTTTCTATTTTCTTACCGCTGATGCCCGCGTCTATGAGCACATGACAATCATCCGTACCCACGCATATACAGTTTCCACTGCTGCCGCTGGCAATGCTGCATAATTCTAACATGTTAATTCTCTTTCCAGTATAATTCTATTTTGTCTCCCTCATGAAGCTCCTCGGAAAATTGGGCATCTCTGCCATTTATTACAGTGGCTATTGCCCTGCCCTTTCCTGCCTGTAAATCAAATGAGATATGGGTAAATATATCGACAAATATATATGTATCCTTGCCGGACAGTTCCACAGGCTCACCGTTTACAATTACTGTAATTGTATTTTCTGATGAGTCTTCTTCGTGTATTTCTTCCTGTATATCATTTTTTGGCAATTCATTTTCCGGCAATTCGTTTTCCGGCACAGCAGATGCTTCAGCTTCTTTAGCAAAATCATCATGCAGCTCATCGAGCACCTGATTCATCATCTGCTCTGATGTTCTGGCTACTGTGTTGTCAGACTCTTGTGTGTCATTATAATTGTTATTGTCGATTCTTGCAACACCATATTCATCTGTTTTCCACTCAACAGAGAAATTTTCGTATACAAGAGTGTCGAGATCAGCCTCTTCATTGTTTACAAATATCATCTGGTCTGTGTCAATAACGAGGTCCATAAACTGCGCAATCTGACGCACTGTATAGTAATTTCTTGTCTCAATCACATCGTTTTCCCTGATGCTGTAATCCTCCGGCTCAAGCTCTCCGTTTACCTGGACAAACCTAGGACATGAAACCCTTCTGCCGTTTATGATAAAAGTAATGACAGAATGATTGTACTCATCAAGCTGCGATATCTTATACACTGCTGCCTCTCCTGCTGTGGACGGCTCTATGATTATCTCACTGTTTGGCTCAAGTGGTGTATTGATGCTTGCAGGCTTTCCGTTCATGGTAACCACTGCGCCCTCTCCTGCTTCGCCTCTTACAAGTCTTGCCACACCATTTACCGTAAAGTTTATCGGGGTGCCACGCTTTGGAAACAGTTCATCGTTTGGAAATCCCGCCTGAAGCGCCGCATCGACTATTGTAAGCCTGTTATTGTCATAGAGCTTTATTCTCTCACCGTTGAATCTGACCATGATAAAATTATTTCTCTGGTCATAATAATTCAGACATATACCAATTGGAGTGACAATAAGCGGATCCTTCGTGATATCCTCCTGCTCAAAAATTACCTCGCCAAGCACTTCCTCGCCTCTTAGGGCGACTCTTTCCTCCGGCAGGTCGAGGTCTTCCGCAAGCTTTTCCGTGAAGCCGTGTATCTTGCCTCCGCCTCCGACTACAAAGCAGGCACTCACTGTTTTGTCACCGTTTAGCTCTCTGATTTTAGCCGATACCTCTTGTGCAATATTATCAACAACAGGTGCTGCCACATCCCAGACATCCTGTGCAGGAATTGTGTGCTCGATGCTCATGATATCCTTGTATGTAACCGTATCACTTGTCGTAGACTGAAGCTTGATGCTCTCTGCCATGTTGAAATCCACGAGAAAATGCTGCACAATAACTTCTGTCAACTCATCTCCTGCATGCGGTATCATGCCATAGGCTATGATACTTCCGTCTCTTGTGATTGAGATATCACTCGTTCCGGCTCCCACATCGACAAGTGCGATATTAAGCATACGATAGTTCTCCGGAATTGCCACATTGATAGCGGCGATAGGCTCCAGCGTCATATTGGCTACACTAAGCCCGGCCTGTCCCACTGCCGCATACAGTCCGTCTACCACATCCTCCGGCAGAAATGTAACTATGATATCCTCGCCTATTTTGTTTGCCTTATGACCCTCAAGGCTGATAAACACCTCATCATTCAAAAAGAATTTGACTGTAGAATATCCCACACAGTAAAACTTATAGCTTGTATCGTTAACCTCCTTGAGTGCCTCCTGTGCTTTTTCTATGCCAAGCAGGTTAAGCGTATGGACATCCTCGCCGGTCACCACAGACTCCTGCGCATACTCATACTCCACATGCGTCGTGACAGTCTTTAATACTCGTCCTGCGGCTGCTATACACACCTCTTCAAGTGGCTGTCCTGTCTGTTTTTCAAGCTCGTCCTTTACTTCCTTAATTGTTTTTGCCACCCTGCCTATATCATGTATCTGACCGTCAAGCATCGCTCTGGTCTCATGCTCCTTCACATACTGTGCTGTAACCACAAATTCCTTGTCATCAGTCTGATAGCCGACAGTTCCTACAACATTTCTTGTACCAATATCCAAACCGAATACATTATTCATTTCCACTACTCCTTGTATTTGCTAAGCGCTTTATTTATTGAAGCTATCGTGTTTTCGATATCTCCGTCATTATCGATAACCTCCCTGCAGTGCCTTCTGTACTCATCTTCTTTAAGCTGGCTTGCAAAGATGCTGTCTATCTTCTCATCTGAATAGCCTCTTGATGACTTAAGTCTTTTTCTTCTGACTTCTTCACTTGCATAAATATACCACAGCTCGTCGCAGATTTCACCATATCCCTCCTCTATAAGGAGTGCTGCTTCAAGCACAAGCATGAACAGACCATCTTTATTTGCCTCTTTAACTGCATTAAGCACATATTCCTTTACTGCCGGATGCACTACTTCATTTAGAAGCTCTCTTTTTTTATCATCCGAAAAAATCACTCCGGCAAGTGCCGGTCTGTCAAAATGCCCGTCCTCAAGCCATATCGGTTCGCCCGCAAACAATTCCTTTAATCTGTTGTAGCAGTCGCTTCCCGGCTCCATCAGCTCATGTGCTATCTCATCGGAGAGCATGACCCTTACGCCATCAAGTTCCTTAAGATAGCTAAGCACTGCCGATTTTCCGGCACCTACACCACCTGTTATTCCTATAAAAATCATACTATTTCCTTTTCTATCATCAATGCGCATCATACCAGTCATAACCACACTCGGTGCCCACCTCCATGGATACCTTCATGTCCACCGCACCACGCATCTCTTTCTCCAGAAGCTTAATCACTTTATCCTTCTCAGCTTCCTTTGTCTCAATTAAAAGCTCATCATGCACCTGAAGGATAAGTCTTGACTTTAAGCCCTCGTCAAGAAGCCTGTCATGCACACGTATCATAGCAATCTTTATGATATCGGCTGCTGTACCCTGAATAGGTGAGTTCATCGCAACTCTCTCTCCAAACTGTCTCTGCATGAAATTGCTCGAGTTCAGCTCGGGAATCGGTCTGATACGCCCAAACATGGTCTTTGTATAGCCATTTTTCTTGGCATCCAAAACCGTCTGATCCAAAAACTCCTTAATCTTTGGATATTTGACAAAATAGCTGTCTATATAGCCCTGTGCCTCTTTCCTTGAAATCCCCAGGTCGTTAGACAGACCAAACGCGCTAATACCATATACGATACCAAAATTTACCGCCTTGGCATTTCGTCTTTGAAGGTCTGTGACCTCATCAAACGGTGTGTCAAACACAAGGGATGCCGTACTTCTGTGGATATCCTGACCATTCTTAAAGGCCTCTATCATCCTTTCATCCCCTGAAAGCGCTGCCAGCACCCGAAGCTCGATCTGCGAGTAGTCTGAGTCAACAAACAGATCTCCATCCTCAGGCAAAAATACCTTCCTGATAAGCTTGCCCAGCTCAATCCTTATCGGGATATTCTGCAGATTAGGCTCTGTGCTTGAAAGACGGCCTGTCGCAGTGATTGTCTGATTTAAGGTAGTATGGATTTTGCCATCGGATGCGATATATCCCGAAAGTCCGTCAGCATATG
>ERZ1034925.925-NODE-925-length-11236-cov-4.824434_pt1 | contig 11236 bp, 7 predicted proteins | sample MGYA00520687_ERZ1034925 | MGnify/ENA primary metagenome ERZ1034925 (study PRJEB33766, sample SAMN09781758) | gut metagenome | biome: gut microbiome | host: Homo sapiens | place: Madagascar | study: EMG produced TPA metagenomics assembly of the PRJNA485056 data set... | reverse complement strand
CCAACAAACATATTATAGTATATTTTTATATATGCGTCAAAAAACAAATTGAAGGAATCTCTATTTTTCAATGAGCGCATCAATATCCTGAATAATACTGCTTAATTGATCTATGAATTTCTTCAGGCTCTTCTTTTCAAGGTCGATCACAAAACCCGGATTTTCTCCATTTACGACCCGGATATTATTCTGGTATTTGGTGATAAAGCCATCCAGATCTTCCATTTTCACCCGGACGCCCTGTGCCATCTCGATATGCACTTTGTCATCCTTGTATGTGATTGAAGCGATATACGCATCATGTGCCTGTGCTTTTAATTTCGCAATTGTCATTAAATGAAGCACTTCTGTCGGAGGTTCCCCAAAACGGTCGGTCAGTTCATCTAACATATCCTCGTAATCTTCCTGTGTCCATATGCCGGAGATTCGTTTATACAATTCCAGTTTAGTCATCTCATTTTTCACATAGGTGGCAGGAATATATGCATCCACCGGAATCTCAATGGAGGTGGTAAATGTTTCCTCTTTCTTCTCACCCTTCTGCCTTAAGATTGCATCATTTAACATCTTGCAATACAGATCATATCCAACCGCTGCCATGTGCCCCGACTGATCCTCGCCAAGCAGATTACCTGCTCCACGGATTTCCAGATCCCGCATTGCAATCTTAAAACCTGAGCCAAGATCAGTAAATTCCCGGATTGCTTTCAAACGCTTCTCTGCTGTTTCTTTCAGCATTTTATCCCGCCGGTACATCAGAAAAGCATATGCGGTCTTATTTGAACGCCCCACTCTTCCTCTCAACTGATACAACTGCGACAAACCATAATTTTCTGCATCATGAATGATCATCGTGTTTGCATTACTGATGTCCAGTCCGGTTTCAATGATCGTTGTCGTCACCAGCACATCAATTTCTTTATTGATAAATGCCATCATGACATCCTCTAATTCTTTTTCCTTCATCTGACCATGTGCATAGGATACCCGCACATCCGGCATCATCTTTGCAAGATCTGCCGCCACATCTGCAATTGTATTGACACGGTTATATACATAATACACCTGTCCTCCACGTGCAAGTTCTCTTGACACGGCTTCCTTGATCAGTTCCGGATTGTATTCCAATACATAAGTCTGAATTGCTTTCCGGTCAACCGGCGGTTCCTCTAGCAGACTCATATCCCGAATACCGATCAGGCTCATGTGCAAAGTCCGCGGAATCGGGGTAGCGGTAAGTGTCAGCACATCCACATCTTTTTTGATCTGTTTGATCTTTTCCTTATGTGTTACGCCAAAACGCTGCTCTTCATCTATAATCAGCAGTCCCAGATTACTGTAATCCAGATCTTTGGAAAGCAGTCTGTGTGTTCCAATGATAATATCGACCTGTCCCTTTTTCAGTTTATCCAATGTCTGCCTTTGCTCTTTTGCACTTAGGAAACGGGATAACACTCCGATCTCTATCGGATAATCCTGCATTCTTTCTTTGAACGTATTGTAATGCTGCTGTGCCAAAATGGTGGTCGGAACAAGATATGCCACCTGCTTGCCATCCTGTACCGCCTTAAATGCTGCACGTATCGCAACCTCCGTCTTTCCGTATCCAACGTCCCCACAGATCAGGCGATCCATGATCTTTGTGCTTTGCATATCCTTTTTCGTCTCGCTGATCGCACGCAATTGGTCATCCGTTTCCTCATAAGGAAACATTTCCTCAAATTCCTTCTGCCAGATCGTGTCCTCCGAAAATGCATATCCCTGTTTGGACTGCCGGATCGCATACAACTCGACAAGCTCTTTTGCGATCACATTGACCTGTCCCCGCACCTTTGATTTCGTCTTTTCCCATTCATTTCCGCCTAATTTATTTAATTTGGGCCGTCTGCTATCCTTTGAAGCATACTTCTGTATCAGATCAAGCTGGGATGCTAATATAAATAACTTAGAACCACCACTGTATTCAATGGAAATGTAATCCTTTGTAACCTGATCGACCTCTATTTTTTCAATACCACGGTAAATACCCAATCCATGCTTCTCATGTACGACATAATCTCCGATATTCAGATCATCAAAACTATTGATCTTCTCACCGGAATACAATGGTTTCCGTTTGATCCGTTTCTTTGTCTTCTTCTGCCCAAAAATATCTCCCTCGGTCAGAACTACCAGCTTGATCTGCGGAACCGAAAATCCACTCTTTAATCTTCCACTTGTGATCATCATTTCAGACGCTGCCAAAATGCGGTCTTTATCATCAGAAAAGAAACAGTTCACGTCCTGATTTCGCAGATTATCGGCAAACCGTTCTCCTCTTGTCGCCGACGGGCAGAACAATACGATCCGGTATTCCTCCTGCTTCCATCGGCGGATATCTTTTAATAACATTTCAAAGTTGTGACGATAGGTTGGAACCATTTTGGTCTCAAATGCAACTTTGGTTTTGGGTTCAAAGATGGATTCCTCTTTCGCTAAAATACTGAACAGAACCGTATCTTTTCCGGCAATTTTTCCGGCAATTTCTTTGTAATCAAACAAAATGTCCGCCTGACTCGGCAACATATAACCGCCTTCTAACCGGCTGACCATACTCTCACGGAATTCAATCTGACACGCTTCTGCACGACTTAATACCCGTTCCGGCTCATCGATAAATATCTGCACCGATTGCGGCATATAGGACAGGAAACTGTCTAATGTCTCATAAAAGGAACCGATATATCCATCTACACCCATTGCACTATGAAAACAAGATAATTCTTCTTTCAGCGCTTCAACGGCACGGTTAATCCTTGCATATTCCTCCGTTTTGAATTGTGCCTTTAACTGTTTTGCGTATGCTTTATGTTCCTTTTGAATCTTCTTAAGCCCCGTCTGAACCCGATCCTCATCAAGGATCATTTCTGCCGCCGGATAAACCGAAAGTTCTTCTACATTTTCAATACTTCGCTGACTCTCTACATCAAAACTGCGAATACTGTCAATGTCTTCTCCCCATAACTCAACCCGGTATGGGCACTCACTACTCATAGGGAAGATATCCAAGATACCTCCCCTGATTGCAAACTGTCCGACTCCGTCTACCCAGTCATTTCTCTCATAGCCGAGCGAAACGAGTTTCTTCTTCATCTTCTCTAAATCGAGGGGTTCTCCTGATCGGAACGTTACGATATTCTTTTGGATTTCCTCAAGCGGAACCAGTTTATTCAACAATGCATCAACCGACACTACGACAGTTGACACCGTCTGCTCAAGAATCCCTTTTACAACTTCCATTCTTTGTCGTAGGATCGTATGTCCATGTATATCTGCATTATAAAACAACACGTCTTTTGCGGGATAATACATTACATTTCGATCAAAAAATGCATATGCATCCACGATTTCCTTTGCACGGTCTTCGTTATAAGTAACGATCAGTTTCACCCGGTCAGTTCCCAGGCAATCCATCGTATAATATCTTGCATATCCATCTGTACCTGTGACTTCAACCGGCATTTTCCCTTTTTCTTTCGCCACACGATACTGCTCCCCTATATCCGATAAACGAAAGGGTGCTCTTAAACATTCCATAACTTTCTTTCCTTTACTGTTTTGACGTTGGTCTTACATTCGACTCAAACATTCTGCTATATCCAAGCCACTCGCTGTTTCCGTTATTATTCCCACCATCTAATAATTCAATAAATCCTTCTAGTTTGGCATCTGTATTGTCTGCAAATGCGAGTGCAACCGCCTCGATCAAAGCAGGTTTCTTCGGCGAACCAAATTCCAACTCGCCATGATGCGCCAGTATACAGTGCTTCAACTCATTGCCCAGTTTGACAGGGAATCCCTCTATCTGCTTCATCTTCTCATCTAACATGATCGTACCGGTAACAATATGACCGATCAACTGTCCCTCATCTGTGTAATCATTTTCCGGGAAAGAAGAGATTTCGCTCATCTTGCCAATATCATGACAAAGAGCTGCCGTAATCAGCAAGTCATGATTCAGCACCGGATATCTCTTTACATAGAACTCACAAAGTCTTGCAACTGAAAGGCTATGCTCTAACAATCCACCTGCAAAATTGTGGTGCATCGTCTTTGCCGCAGAATGGATCTTAAATGCTTTTATAAAATCCGGATCGTCCACAAACACCATTTCCAACAGTTTGTGAAGATGTTCTTCTCTTACCGTATGTATCAGTTCAACCAGCTCCTGATACATTTCATCTATATTACGTTTTGAACAAGGCATATAGTCAACCGGATCATACTCCCCTTCTTCTGCCTTTCTGACTCTTCGGATATTCAACTGTAAAGAGCCCTGAAAACTTACCACCTGTGCATCCACCTGAATATAATCCATGGATTCAAAATGTCCGATTCCATTCGACAGATCCCACACCTTACCATCGACAGATCCGGTCTTATCATGCAACTGCATGGAATAATAATTCTTTCCGGCCTTCGTCTGTAACGTCTTCTTATCCTTACATAAATAAATAGATGAGATCATATCTCCTTCTCTTAATTCTTTAATATATCGCATATTCTTGTCCTCCTGCTATATTATTCTTATTTGCGTTCATTTGCCTTGGGCAGCGAGAATACAAACTCGCTTCCCACTCCCGGTGTACTGATCAGATCAATATGTTCTCCATGTGCCTTAATGATCTCTTTTGTAATAGACAGACCTAATCCGGTTCCCTGTTTATCCTTTCCTCTTGATGGATCCGTCTTATAAAACCTGTCAAACACCTTATTCTGTTTGTCTTTTTCAATTCCCGGTCCGTCGTCCTTAACGGAGACAAATACTTTATCATTCTTATCATATACTGTAATTTGAATTTGTCCACCTTTGTGACTGAATTTGATTGCATTATCCACAAGATTATAGATAACCTGACCAATCTTCATCTTGTCCGCATACACAAAGGTATGCTCCGCCGGACAATTTAACCGCAGATCAATTTGTTTATTATCACATACACCTTCCACCGTGTTCCGTACTTCCCTTATAATGTCCACTACATCAAAGTTTTGTTTCTTCAGGATCGGACCATATGTATCAAAATCATTTAGTTCCAATAATCCGGTCGTCAGCTTTGAAAGACGTTTTGATTCAGTCAACACAATGTTCAAATAGCGGTCGTATTTTTCCACCGGAATTGTTCCGTCTAACATTGCCTCTAAATATCCTTTGATCGAAGTAAGCGGCGACCGGAAATCATGTGATATATTGGCAATAAAATTCTTTCTATATTCATCTAATTTACTCAGTTCGCTTGCCATATATTCCAACGAATCAGAAAGTTCTCCAATCTCATCTTTTCTCTTTACCCCGGTTCTTGTATCAAAATTACCCTTCGCATATTCTCTTGCTGCATTATTAAGCTTCGTAATCGGTCGTATTACCGTTCCGGAAAGATAAGCTAATACAACACCAACAACCAGTATCATAACAAGAAAAGGCATATACATAATGCTCAACATATTATCCTGTAAACTATCTAATTCCGTCATAGATGTATGCAGCACCAAATAGCCGTTTTGCCCGCTATCTGTATAGACCGGCAGACCAATACTGATCACCGTTCCGGAAAACATCCCATAAAAATCACCCGTCATCGTAAATGCTTTCTTCAAGTTAATATCCTGATCGATCGCTTTCAGATTATACGGCAATTTTTCATAATTGGCAGGATTCGAAACCACGATCATTTTTCCGTTCGAATCAAAATACCAGACATTTGTCTTAAGAGTATCTTCAAATTCATTAAACCGCACCTGTAGATATTCCATTGAGGTAATACCCTGTACATAAGAAGTAATCGTCTGCTCCGATAACAAATTTGCTTCATTGATCAGATTGTTCTGTTTTTCCGATACCAGTGCCTTCTGTGTTGCATACGTTGTGTAACTACCCAGTGCAATAAATATACCAATCAGTAAAAGCACGATCACAATTATAACATTATCAAAAAATGTACGTTTCAATCCTAACCCTCCGGCTACTTCACTTCAAACTTATATCCGATGCCCCACACAGTAGCAATCGACCAGTTCTTTCCATCTTTAATCTTCTCCCGAATTCGTTTTACGTGGACATCCACCGTCCGCGTATCCCCGATATAGTCATATCCCCAGATCTGATCTAACAACTGTTCTCTTGTAAACACCTGATTCGGACTGCTTGCCAGAAAATATAACAATTCCATCTCCTTCGGCGGCATATCGATCGCCTTACCGTTATATATAACGGAATAGCCGGTAAGATTGACCGTCAATCCGTCGTACTTCACACAGTCCTTTTCCTCTTCCGAAGCAGTCTCTTCCGCCTCCTCATTCTGGGACACTCGCCGGAGTACCGCCTGCACCCGTGCTACCAGTTCATTGGAATCAAAAGGTTTGATCATATAATCATCTGCCCCGATCTTAAGCCCTAATACTTTATCAAATACTTCCCCCTTAGCGGAAAGCATTATGATCGGCACATTACTGCTCTTTCGTATCTCCCGGCAGACATCATATCCATCTATTCCCGGCAGCATAATATCCAGCAATATTAACTGCGGTTTATATTCCTTAAATTTCACTAACGCCTGTTCGCCATCTCCTACAATCTCTGTATCAAAACATTCTTTCAACAGATACAGTGAGATCAACTCTGCAATATTCTCATCATCATCTACGATCAAGATTCGTTTCTTCTCCATGCAAACCTCCTTCTTTCCTTACAGGTCATACGGATTGATTCGTTTACACGCCCAATCCGGTTGCTATTCTATACCATATATGCTCTATAATTCTACAATCGTCACACCCGCATCGCCTTCCCCGAATTCACCTAACCGGAAAGACTTTACATACTTCTGACGTTTCAAATATTCATGTACACCCTTCCGGAGTGCACCGGTTCCCTTTCCATGTACAATGCGGACCTGATTCAAATGCGACAGACAGGCATCATCCAAATACTTATCCAACTCCATGATCGCCTCATCCACCGTCATTCCCAAAAGATTGATCTCCGGCTTGATACTCTTTGCCTTGTTCACCGATGCACGATACTGTGCAGTCTTTTGCTGTTTGGTCTGCTTCTCTTCTTTGACGATCTCTACATCACTGATCTTCACCGTACTCTGTAATATTCCCATCTGTACGGTAAGTTCCCCTTTTTGATTTGGAAGGGAACGAACGGTTCCATCCAGATTCAGACTGATCACATGCACGGAATCACCTAAATGAAAATCACTTGCTTTTGCTTTGGACTTCCGGTTTGAAGTCTTATACTCTAACTTGCTATTCACGGATTTTAATTTATCCCGCAATTCGCCACGCGCCTTCTCCATCTCTTTATTACTGGCTGTCTGTGGTTTCTTCTCCCAGTTGTTATACTTCCGGATGGATTCATCTGCAAACGCTTTCGCATCCTCTAAGATCTCTCTTGCTTCTTCTCTTGCATTACGGAGAATATCCTGTTTTCTCTGTTCGATATGCTCATTCTTAGAAGCTAACCGGTCTTTTAATTTTTGTATTTCCTCTTTATTGGCTGCAATCTCTGCCTGCTCCTGTTCAATCGTTCTTTTGGATTGTTCCAGATCCGCAAGCAGCGCCTCCATATCAACAGTGCTGCTGTCAATCTGTGACTTTGCACTTTCAATCACACGATCTGCCATCCCTAATTTCTTTGCAATCGCAAACGCATTGGATTTACCCGGAATTCCGATCAACAAATGATAAGTCGGACTTAAAGTTTCCACATCAAATTCACAACAAGCATTTTCAATACCCGGTGTGGTCATGGCAAATGTCTTCAACTCACTGTAATGCGTCGTTGCCATGCACCGGATGTCCCGGTTATGCAGATCATTCAATATGGATATGGCAAGTGCGGAACCCTCAACCGGATCCGTCCCACCACCTAACTCATCAAACAAGACTAATGCGTGCGGTGTTGCATGTTTCATAATATATACCACATTTGTCATATGGGAAGAAAATGTACTCAAATTCTGTTCAATACTCTGCTCATCCCCAATATCCGCAAATACATCCTCAAAAATCGCAAGTGTCGAACCCTGAAATGCCGGAATGTGCAATCCGGACTGTCCCATCAATGTAAGCAGTCCCAATGTTTTCAGCGATACCGTTTTACCACCTGTATTCGGTCCGGTAATGATCAGCATCGTATATTCATCCCCTAACCGGATATCTACCGGAACAACCGAATGCCGTTCCAGCAGCGGATGCCTTGCCTGTTTCAGATTGGTTCTGCCTTCCGTATTCAGTTCCGGTTCCGTACCATCATACGATTTGGCATAGGATGCTTTGGCAAAAATGAAATCCAACTTTGTCAGCACTTCCACGTTACTTTCTAACGCATCCTTTGACAGTGCCACCTGTTCACTTAAACGGGCCAGGATCTTCTCGATCTCCATTGCCTCCTTTGCCGCTAATTCTTTCAGTTCATTATTCAGATTCACAACGGCCATAGGTTCGATAAAAAATGTAGAACCGGTTGATGACTGATCGTGCACCATACCCGGAAACTGCCCCTTGTACTCTGATTTAACCGGAATACAATACCGTCCGTTACGCATCGTAACAATTGCATCCTGCAACATGCTCTGATTCGTCTGTCTGGACACAATACCATTCAATACATCATGCACTTTACCGTTGGTTGCTTTCATGTTTCTCCGAATGTCTTTCAATGCTGCGGATGCATCATCCGCAATTTCATCCTCAGATAAAATACAACGATTGATCTCTCTTGATAAATGCTCTAACGGCATCAGGCTCTCAAAATATCCGGTCAGGGAATCCTGTCTGGTATTCACGCCTTCCTCGTCTTTGTCCTGCGATTGTTCCCCATATTGTCTGGCATGTCCTGCAACCTGCAATAATTTTGCAATATCTAGCAATTCCGGAATGGAAAGGCTTGCGCCTACCGCTACCCGCTTCATCGCCTCACCGATCGGATACACCCCTGAAAAGGAAAGACTTCCCTGCTGATATACTCTCTTCAATGCATCCGCAGTCTCTTCCTGACTTTTTGTGATCTCCACCGGATCAGTAGATGGTTTTAACCGTTCACACATGCGCTTTCCTGCCGGACATGTTGCGAAGCTTGTCAACCGTTCAATGATCTTATAATATTCTAATACTCTTAATGTTCTCTTATTCATATCTTAATTCCTATTCTTACCGAAAACACGTTAAGACCACATAGCAATCATCCTCTGCCATGTGGTCTGCTTGATTCCATAGATATTTATATTTTACAACAGTTACCGTCATCCTGCAAGCCGGGAAATTGTCCGCAAAACTCTTTATTATAAATAAATTATACCCGTGTTGCGTGTATGTATCAACAGGATTAATATTAATGTATACATTTTCCCATAATTTCATTACGGATTTTCATAAATATATATTCTTTCGCAATGACACAACATCATCCCTTTACAAACACCCACAAGTTACTAATCTGATCTGCTAACGTATCATAATCCCACAACTGCCTGCTTCTGGTCAGGCTGTTCGGATCATTCACCCGGATCTTACCGTCCTCCGTTCCGGTTAATACAATAAAATGTCCTACACTTGTGAAATCGCCCGGTCGCATGCTGCATATGATCGGATGACCGCTCTCCAATTCATTATATATATTACTTTCACTTAAAGTTGTCTCCTGCCCAATCACCCCATATGTTCCAACATCGGTCATCAAACTCCACGCAGTTCCTACTCCGTCCACATAATAACCATTATCCGTGGCATACTGTGCGATTGCATCCGGTGTAGCATCCTCATTCCCTGTCAATCCTACGATCACCATGGATAGACAGGTCGGTGCACATCCTGACAATCCAATCACATTATCCCCATAAGGGATATAACCCCATCGTTTGTCCCATTGCAGCAAAAGCGGAAATCTCTGTGACAATTCATTCTTTGTCAGCCAGCCCTCACCAGAACCATCTGCGTCGGGATACCCTTTTGCAAAATCAATCATTTCCGGATTATTACAAAGTGCTACTAACAGTTTCTGTGGATACGCATCTGCATTATCATAGACTTCTTCAAACTCCGGATATTTCTGTGCCAACGACTGCAAATTCTGTTGCACTTCATTCTCGTCTAACACCTGTGGTGTATTCGATGTATACTTAGAGTCTGGAACCACGGTTGCTTTCTTTCCTAGCCGGAAAGAAAACGCACCCGCAAAATTTCCAATCACACTTCCTGCTATCTGTAATAAAATATATGCACCAACACATAACAGTGCCATACCAAGAACCTTTCTTCTCCTGCGTCGTCTGGCAATCTTCTTCCTTCTTTTCTGCATCCGGATCTGTTGCCGCCGGCTTACTTTCCTTGCTGTCTCCGATGTATTTTCCCCATAAATTTCTTCTCTGGCATCTAATTGTAATCCCATATCCATAAAAAATCCTCCTGTTCCGATCATGCTGATACAACTTACATTGTATCTATCCTATCAGAACAAGAGGATTCATATATTCTCAAATCCTTATTAAATTCTTACGATTTTATGACTTTTTTCATATTAGACACACAATGCCCTTAAAACGGATTTCATTATTACTGGTGTAGTAAGTTTGAAGAGACTTCTTAATCAATTTTAAAGAGTTGGAGCTCCAAAATGATTATGAAAAAAATGATGAATACAAAAACAGAGGGGAACACATTTACAAAGAAAATCGGGCAGACAGTCTATGTTGCCCGTTATCATTTCAATGAAGATGCAAAGGAAACAGTGCAGGAGAAGATTAACCGAATGCTGGTTACAGAAGCAAGACAAATGACAGTTTATTAAAATTAGGTGGATGTAATTGAAGAAAAAATATGATATCATGTGAGTAACAAATTGGAATTTGTAGGAGTGTGCTACATGTATGACTGTTGAAGATGCGATTAATTATTTGATGTAATAGGTGGTGATATTTTTGAAAAATGAAATTGTTTTATTTACAGATGGTGATATAAATCTTGAAGTTGAGTTAAGCCCAGAATTAGAAACTGTATGGTTGACGCAGAAACAAATGGTAGAATTGTTTGAAGTAAAACAAGCAGCATTAAGTGAGCATATCAATAATATTATATCGTCAGGCGAGTTGGATGAGACTTCTATCGGTTTTTCCGATAAAAGTTCCGGAGGACGAAAACCTAAGATATATAATCTTGACATGATACTATCTGTTGGATATCGTGTTAATTC
>ERZ1034925.924-NODE-924-length-11239-cov-19.146817_pt1 | contig 11239 bp, 9 predicted proteins | sample MGYA00520687_ERZ1034925 | MGnify/ENA primary metagenome ERZ1034925 (study PRJEB33766, sample SAMN09781758) | gut metagenome | biome: gut microbiome | host: Homo sapiens | place: Madagascar | study: EMG produced TPA metagenomics assembly of the PRJNA485056 data set... | reverse complement strand
CATATAATGTAAATGTTGATAGATTTGAATTAGTTGCACAAGCAAATGCACCCTTCAAAAAGCCATCTACAATAAAAAAAGTTCTAAAAACAATAAGAAACTCTTTAAAAGGTTAGAATTTATTAAATTATGCAAACAAAAAAATATGAATATAAGAAATTTAATAATATCTATGCTATCAGACTAATTAAAGACTCGGAAATAATTCATTCATTGAAAGAATTTTGTGAAGAAAATAAAATCACTGCGGGAATTATTCAAGGTATTGGTGCATTAAATTCATTAACACTCGGTTATTTCAATTCTGCAACTAAAGAATATAAAGAAAAAACTATTCAAGGTTCCATTGAAATGACAAGTTTAATGGGAAATATTTCTATTAAAGATTCTCAAACATACCTACATTGCCACGTAACAGCATCAAATGATGATTACAACACAATTGGAGGTCATCTTATTAGTGCGACAATAAGTTTAACTGGAGAAATTTTTATAACAGCACTTGATGGAAAAATAAGCAGATATTTAGATAATGAAACCGGACTAAATTTATTCAAATTTTAAATTTCTTTTTTCATCTCTATATATGGCAATTTTGAAAAACCACTTTTACTGTATACATGAACAGCATGAGAATTTTCTTCTTCTACTTCTAATCTTAAAATAGCATTAGAATTATTTTTTTCGATGTATTCAATAAATTTAGGTACAATGTTTTTACCACGGTAATTTTCTTTCAAATACAAATCTTCTAGCCATATACAAGGTTTTCCAAATTCGGTAGAAAAACTATGTGCAATCATTGCATAACCAACAATAATATTTTCTACAAGAAAAACATATCCATCTAGAAATGGACTATTGCTAACACAGGTATCAAAATCACAACAAAATATTTCACTACTACCATTCGTATAAACTGCATCAGAAGAATAAAATGTTTCCATCATAGAAACAATTTCATTTTTATCAGACTCAACAAATTTTCTAAAACTAATCAATTCCATAATACTGAATATAACATAAATTTAAAATTTATATAACTTTACATACTAACAAATTTTTCACCTTTGGAGCATTTAGTAAATATTATGATATCAATTAAAAATAATTTATTAATCCAACAACCACATTTTACAGGCGAAAGAACAGACAAAATTAATGCGAATGTTATGGACTATCACGAACGTCAAACAAGTAATATTCCTGATTCTTATGGAAAAGCATTAATAAAAAAACACGAAGAGAACAAAGAACTAAGTGAATTAGAACGTTTAGAAAAAACATTAAGCGAAACCTCTAATTCTGATAAGATTTCATTGAAAGATGCTGTTAATGAACTTAACTCTCTAAACTTATCAAGTAAAAGAGCAACGGATATAATTTTGGCTTGTACTTTTGAAAACGATAATCCAGAAATAACAATTAATAAAAAAGCATTATTAATTACTAAAGAAACTATGTTGTACGATGGTAAACTTCCTGCAAAATATACTGATGCAATAAGAGGATGTTTAGATGAAGATACAGAAACCTTCAATTTGAAAAAATTTGATTCAATGTTTAATGCAAGAGGTGAAGTAAAAATAACAGCACGTACAAAATCAAATCCAACAAATTATGAAAAGACATTACGTGAAACAAAAAGAGCAAAACGTTTAAAAATACAACAATATGTAGAACAGAATTATGTTCAAACAAAAAGAAAAGATTTTAAAACATCTATGTTCTTTTCACCATTAGAAGAACAAACAAAACCAATCATTGATGGAATAAATAACAATAAAGATTTTCCAGATGCATTAAAAGACAGTATGAAAGATGCAGTAAATAATGGTGATTTTGATTTAAAGAATGTTTATACAAATTATTACTCATTACTAGATGATTGCAAAACATTAGATGATGTAAAAGAATTGTATCCAGAATTAAAATATCCTGATAAAAAACCTGAATATCAAAAAAGTGCAGGTCCACGTGTATTATCAAATAGACTAGCAAAAGAAAATTTTGATAACGTAATAATTACAACATTAAAAAAATTGCATAAAAATTTACAAACTCCTAATGGAATGTATATAGAATTTGAAAATAGTCCGGCTACGACATGGCAATGTATGAAAAATGCTGGCTATGAATTTTCAACGCCTTCAAAAGAAACATTATCATTATTAAAAAAAGGTGAAGACTTGAAATCTGCATACGAAAACATGCCAGAATATACAGAAGATGAAATAAAACAAATTGCAAATAAACATTCAATCAGAACAAGTCACGTATGGAACGATTACCACGAATTAACAAGTAAAAATTGGATGCCTATACGATTAATAAAACATAAACGTCTAAATCCAGAAACAAGCAAATACAGTACAAATAAACTTGTAAATTCTTATTTATATAATTTATATCAAACAAATAAAAATGGAGAATATTCTTCAAATCCGCTAGAAAAACTTGACGAAATCGGATATGCCAATAAAGATGTCAAAAATGTAATCAATAGAACATATTGGACTAGATTTAAAGATGAAGATGAAAATGCAAAATATTCTAATGACTTTAAAGAATTCAAAAAGCAATTCGATAAAGAATCTATCGGAAAATCGTTAGAAAAACTTGAAGATAATTATACAAAAGCATTTTTCTCTTTATATTGGACACCTGAAAGAGTTGACAATTTAAAAAAAGATATGCAAACATCGTATGATTTAATTTACGAAAAAGTCATACTAAAAGAACAAATGCAACCAAAAGTTGTAACAAATAATGACGTAAAAGAATTGATAGAAGATAATTTATCAATGGAAGTTCCTGAAAAAATTGAAGATGATAAACTATCGAAATTCAAATATCGAGTAAGTACAATTAGAGATAAAGAACTTAAACAACGTTGTTTAAGCAGTATTAATGATGGTGAAAATAGCGACTTAGGCTATTTTAATACAATTAATGATATTATTGAAAAATCTACAGAAGACGATTATATAGATGAAGATAAAGCCTCTGTTTTAATCAATTTGCACGACAAATATTTAAATAGTATCATTACAAATAATAACACTCAATCAGAAGACGAATTTGTAATAGCACAATTAGAACAATATCAACAACCTAATGGTGATATTGATTATGAAAAAGCAAATAAAGAAACAAAAGTTGAAGCTAAATATTTTTCAAAATATGCTCAAATGGAACAAGAAGGTGAAAACGAAATAAATTCTCTAATTGAAGATAAATTCATATTTGATGATAATGAAAATTATGAAGATGCAGCCAAAATTTTAGAATATTATAGCGATATTCCAAAAACATTTAAGGATAAATATACAACCATTTTAAAAAAATCCTCTAAACTAGATAATGATAACTTCATGCAAATAGCAACAGAACTTCACGACAAAATCTCATCTTGGAATTATGATAATGATGAAGAAATAATAATGGATAAAGACAAAATCCCTCAAAAAGTTGTTATCACACATAATGCGAAAGAAAACTTGTTGAATGCAGTTCACGGAAACTTAGATTTGTTTGATAATTATTTAAACAAATTCTATTCTGCAGCACAAACAAGAACAGGTAACAAAGGTGGACAAGGTATAAAAACAGTACCTGGCTCTGGCTATGATGCAGAAATCAAAATTATGGGTGCAGGTGGTGATATTAGAATGTACACAAGATCTATAAGTCCGGAAGATAAATGGAAATATTCACAAACTGATAATATTAATGTTAAATATATCTTTGATACATGTGGAGAACATTTATAATATTTATTTCATAAAAAAGCCTAAGTTATCAATGATAAATTAGGCTTTTTAATTATTTAACAATTATCATCTATGGTCCAAAACTTGTACCTATATTTTCATTAAACCAATTTAAAATTGGATTTTGATGTTGCCATACCCGTTTTTGATTCTTTTTACCTTCAGCTTCAGTTCTATTTGAAGAAACAGTAACAGAAGATGAAGATTGCCTATCATCGGTAGTCATTCTAGTAGAATAAACACCATTCATCGGACTAGCTTGAGTATCCGGATGATTGTCTGAATAATGAGTTTTCTTCTTTGCACCTAAATCATTTGAACGCATATTAACATTTCTAGAACTATTATTTCTACCTTCATCTGTCATTGCTGCATTAATATCAGCATCCGAAAGAATAAATGTATGAGAATTTGTTCCTTCTTCTGGGTAACCTCTAGACATACCCTCTAGAGCCGCAACTTGGTCAACCGTTGTATTGATAGTTCCAATTACATAACCTTTTTCATTACGAACAGTTCCATCATTACCAACAGTATATTTGCCTTGCTCTGCTTTATTAGAGCCATCAAATGCAAGTTTCATACCATTTTGTACAAGAACTTCTCTTGTGACAGTTTTTCCATTATGATTATATGCCAATTTGACGGGCGTATATCCCGACTTTCTTGGTGTACTTCCAGCTTTTGCGACCATAAATTATTCTCCTTGATTTTATATAGATATAAAGTATATAAAAAAGATATAATTGCTTATTTTATAAATTTTGAGTTTACATAAATTTACATAAAAAACAAAATGCTCGATATAACTATATTTCAAGAGTTTAAGTTTTTATACAAATTTAAACAAAAATAGCAAAAAAAAGTGTTTTCATGAATTAAAGAAATATGGACTACATGAATTCAAACATTTCTTTTCGTGCAAAACCTATCCCCCAAACAGTTATCAACAAAACGAAACAAGAACTTTTAAATCCAAAAGTTAGTACAGTTGATATATATTGTCATACTTCGGCAGATGAAGATACAATCAATTCTGCAAAAGTTTTTGGTAATTGGTTAATTTCAAAGGGGAAAGAAGTAAATATTTGTGTTGCAGAAAAAGAAACAAAAGACTTGTATTTCAATCCAAAGGACTATAATATCAAACAAAATCATAAACCAGCAAACAAAAGTATAATATTAGATTTTAATGCAAAAGAAAGATTGCCACAAATTTATTCAACGGTTTATGAAAAAACAAAAGCAAACAATATAATAGGATATGACCACCACAAGAGTGGAGATAACAAACTTAAAGGTAAATTTTATATAGATGATAGTGCAAAATCTTGTTGTGGAGTTTTGACAAGATTTTTTGAGGGGTTGGGCGAAAAATTAAACAAAAAAGATACAAAGAGCCTTTTTTGTGGAATGGTAAGTGATTATAAAAAATCAGAATTGCTAAAAATAACTAATAAAAAGGGGAAATATACTGTTATAAAAACTGATAAATTGTTGCAAGATAAAAACTCTTTGGAAGTTTTTGAGAAGTTAGAGAATTCATTGTCAAAAAGAGAAAAAACAGATATATATAAACATTTAGACCCATTATCAAGACTAACTAATGAAGAGAAGATGTTGAGGAAACATTTATTTGAAAACATTCATGTAAGCAAGAATGGAAAATTGGCTTATGTAGCAATTCCACCAAACGACAAATTATGGAAAAAAGTTGGAATGGACACATCAGCGACATCAGAAATTTTAAAAGAATTGAGAGTAAAAGTATCAACTAACGATTTTAATATTGAACTTTTAAACGATAAACAAAAAGAAAAATTAAAGAATGTCGATACTGTTATAGCATTCTATAGAAAATCCTCAGATACAAATGAATATCGAATGAGTATCCACTCAAGGAGTAATTCTGCAATCAAACTAATTGAGCGAGCGAAAGAAATGAATTCTGACATAACAGCAGGTGGACACGCTGATAGAGCCGGAGGTTTCATCAATTCTATTGAAGAAAAAGATACAAAAAACTTTATCAGAGCATTTGTCAAAGCCTCTGAAATTTTGGAATAAAATACTTTTATAAATTTATTTTAACCATTTATCAATCAACACCACCATTTAATCGTCCATATAACAAATCTTCATAATCAATTGATATCAATTCAACATTATTTTGTTCTTCGTATGCTTTATATAATTTCTCAATACAATCTTTCTTATAAATTACGTCATCATCACATGTGATTATTACATCATTTGGGTATATTTTTAATGTTGGAATGAGTTTTTTATAACTTCTTATATCTCCACACCAAATTATTTCAAAATTTGTATTTTGAGTTAACTCTAAAAGATTATTGGTAAATCTTTTTCTTTATTTTTAAATTGTGATTCAGCAAGCCATAAAACAATTTTATCAACTATTGAAAGTTTGATTTAATAAACTTTCAATAGTTTTATGAATAATATATATCCTTGCAGGATATGATGTTAATGATATTATAACTTATTGCATTTTTATTTTCCTATACAAATGTACTCAAATCCACGTTGAGTAATTCTTTCTACGTTATATTGATTTCGACCATCAAATATTACAGGAGTTTTCAATAATTCCTTTATTTTATCCATATCAGGACGCCTAAATTCGTTCCATTCTGTTAATAACAATAGAGCATCAGCATTTTTTAAGGCTTCATAACTTGTTTTTGAATAAATTATTCTATTTTGAAAATGATATTTTGCACTTTCCATTGCTTTCGGATCATAAGCCTGAATTTTTGCACCTCTATTTAACAATTCATTTATAATTGTTATTGCTGGTGCTTCCCTCATATCATCTGTTTTTGGTTTAAATGCTAATCCCCAAACTGCAAAAGTTTTATCTGATAAGTTTTCACCAAAGCGAGAAACTATCTTATCAATAAATAATTTTCTTTGTAATTTATTTGTTTCATCTGCAGATTTGATGATGTTCATATCAACACCATTATCAACACCTGTTTTGATTAGTGCCTTTACATCTTTAGGGAAACAACTTCCACCATAACCTAAACCAGGAAATAAAAATTTGTTTCCAATTCTTGAATCTGTTGACATACCAACTCTTACCATTTCTGCATTTGCTCCAACTTTTTCACATAATTGAGCAATTTCATTCATAAACGAAATTTTTGTTGCCAAAAATGAATTAGATGCATATTTTGTCATTTCTGCTGATTCAACGTCCATAACAATGACACGATTACCTGTTCTAAAAAATGGTGCATATATTTCTTGCATAATAGCAGTTGCTTTTTCAGAATTTGAACCAATAACTACCCTATCTGGAGATAAAAAGTCATCAACTGCGTTACCTTGTTTTAGAAATTCAGGATTAGAAACAACATCAAAATCATATTTAGTATATTGTTTTATCAATTCTGTAACTTGTTTTGCAGTTCCAACAGGTACTGTCGATTTATCAACAATAACTTTATAACCATTCATTGCTTTTGCGATTTCTTTTGCTACTCCTAGTACATATTGCAAATCTGCAGAGCCATCTTCACCCTGTGGTGTTCCTACTGCAATAAAACAAACCTCTGATTCTTTAACTGCAATATCAATATTAGATGTAAATCTTAAACGATTTTCAGATACATTTGATTTTACGAGTTCTTCAAGCCCAGGCTCATATATTGGAATAATTCCATTTTCTAATTTTTGTAATTTTTCTTTATTATTATCAACGCAAATTACATCATTACCCATATCAGCAAGACAAGCACCTGCAACTAAACCTACGTATCCTGTTCCAATTACCGTTATCTTCATTTATTATCCCTTTTTAAATTTATCCATATTTGATGTCCGAAAATATTTAAAACTTTATACCCAGTCCCTCTATAACTTCTAATTGAAAATATCCATACAAAAAATATTTTTATATACGACCACATCTTAGTATCAGATTTTTTTATTCCTAATAGTTTAAAAACTTCTTTATCTAAGTATTTAGCTAATTCATAATACTGTTTTGGATGAGATTTTAATGACATTTGAGCACTATTAATTTCTTCTATTGCTAACTTAAGAAAAGATTTTTCATATTGAGAATAAATATTCTGTTCTAATAAAAAATTCTTCAATCCAAATAAAGATTTTGTAAATTCTGTTGGAACTTTATAATTATTATTTTGTACATTTGTTGTTTGACCGATTGAATAATAAATCAAATAATCGTCTAAATAATAAATCTTTTCAGCCAAAAGCATTGCACATCTGACAAAATATATATCATTAGTTCGCAAAATCTCTTGAAATCTAATATTATTTTTCTTAATAAAAGATGTTTTAAATAATTTATTCCAAACAAAAACTTTAAAATCACACAATATATCATTAGGGATATCTTTTGCATTAAACAAATTATTTGAAATATTATTATTTGATACATAAATATTCTTTATAACATTATTTGATACATTGTTTTGATAATAATTAAATATCAAAATATCAGCATCATTTTTAACAATATTTGAGTACATTGTATTTAAAGCATTCTCAGCTAAAAAATCATCAGAATCTAAGAAATATAAATATTCACCACTCGCACAATCCATACCAATATTTCTTGAACGACCAGCACCTTTTCCTGTACTATTTTTTATAATAATATTATATTTTTGTTGATATTCTTTTAAAATACTAATAGTATTATCATTAGAATTATCATCAACACATATAATTTCCACATCTGGAAAATTTTGATTAATAATACTATCAATACATTTTTTTATTGTTTTTTCCGCATTATAAGATGGAATAATTACACTAATCTTTGGCACTTATACATACTCCTTGCTTATAATTAACGGTAACAAACCAAACAAATAGTATTTCTTTGTAGCCCTATAAACATAAACTTTTAATAGTTTAATACCAAAGAAATAATACTCTCTTTTGCAAACCAAATTATCTCGTTCGCTCAAACGAATACCATAGTTATGACAAATTTTTGTTATATATTTTTTTGAAAAAATTTTATCTGCTCTTGATTTGTCAGATGCATCTGTTATCAAAGACTCATTATGTACCCAATAATGATATTTTGTATTTGGTACACACACCACACTACCCATTTTCGTCAAAACATCGGCAGTAAATGGCATATCTTCATATATCAAACCACCGATAAAACGTATTTCCTTTTCTTTCAAAACATTTGTTTTATATATCTTGTTCCAAACATAACAATGTTCTGGTGCTTTTACTAATGCAAATTTTTCACTAATACCACTTTTAACAACAACATTGTCATACTTTATTAGTTCTTTTCGTTTTTTCTCATTCTCACGAATTATGCTTGCACAGGCAACATCTGCGTTATGTTGTGTTACTGAATTATATAATTTTTCATAAAAATCTTTTTCTATGAAATCATCACTATCTAAAAATCCAATATAATCACCTGTTGCTGTATCTATACCAGCATTTCTTGCATTGCTTAACCCTGCGTTTGATTGTGTAATAATAGTTATTCTGTCATCCTTTTCTGCATATTTCGCTAAAATATCTGCAGAATTGTCTGTTGAACCATCGTTTATACAAATAATTTCTAAATCCTCTAATGTTTGTGCAACAAGACTATCCAAACATCTCGCTAGATATTTTTCTACATTATATACAGGTACTATCACACTTACTTTTGGCATCTCTTTTCCTTGTTTTTTATTTAATTGTCATTCCGAACTTGTTTCGAAATCTATTCTTTGGTCAGGCAGAGCCAAACCTACTTTTTCACAGAGATCCTGAAATAAATTCAGGATGACTATTTTTTAGTTTAATTGTCATTCCGAACTTGTTTCGGAATCTATTCTTTTGTCAAGCAGAGTCTGATTTACGTTTTTCTCCACACAGATGCTGAAACGAGTTCAGCATGACGTTATGATTATTTAATTGTCAAGTTGTCACAGGTTCCATTGTCTTTAGAAACGACAATACAGCCTGCTGTTGTGTATTGTTGAATTTCTCCAACAACTTCAATATTTCATACATCGTTGATGAAATATTTTGGCTATCTTTCAGTTTTAATCTTGATATATCAATATCGAACATCTCAACTAAACTGAAAAATGTTTGCAAACTTGGTGTATATTCGCCTCGTTCAATTCTTGAATAATGTTGTGTTGAAACTCCCACACGTTCTGCAACATCAGATTGTTTCAATCCCTTTTCTACCCTTAAACTTTTTAGTAAACTCCCCAAATTTTTAAGATTTAAATTATCCATTACAAAAATTCCGATACTTTAATCCCCAAATTGTGCATGACATTACAACTGTAATCACGTCATGATTATATATTATATAAAAATAATTATCAAGTTTTGTTTATAAATTGTTCATAACCTTGTAGTATTTTATTTGAAAGTATTATTTTATGAATAACATTAAACATTTATTAGGCGAAAATATTAAACAGAAGGCAGCACATAACACAAGAAAACCTAGCAGAACTTGTAGATAGAAGTAAAAATCACATTTCAAAAATTGAACAAGGGCTTACAAATCCCCCATTAGATTTATTGATAGAGATTGCTAATGCACTAAATGTATCAATGAATGAATTGTTTAATTTTTCCTATTTTTATAACACTATCACTACTGAAAGAATGAAAAATACCTTATGCACAATTCAAAATAAAAAAAATTTAGAACTAATTTACAAAATTTATAGCCTTATCAACAATTACGAAAACAACTAGAATCCTAACACAAACAATTAGCCTTAATTTCAGTAATGGTGTATATTTCACACTATTAAGTTATGTAATTAATTATTATAAACCTATTGTATTTTTTAGAAAAAAATGTACAATGAAAGTAGAAAGACTCATTATTCACGAGTGAACTGCATTACTAATATATATAACAAAATTAAATAGAAATGGCTTCAGTGAAAGGAGTTCTAATGGGTATTATTAAATACGTTATTCATTGCATTCTTGCATATTTTGAAAAGATTGGAACGAATAATTCAAAAGTTATTACATACTAAGTATTATGGTTTTTAGTGTTTATCACATACTGCACTTATCCGATTTTACGCAGGAATCGGCTTAGGTGTGGTATTATTTTTTTTTAGAAATTTTTTCATGCAAATGAACTAAAATAAATATTTTTTAAAGTAAATACAAATATAAAAAACTGTTCATTACACAAAATCTATCGTTTTTTCTCACATAATAATCGTATTTCATTAGAATGTTTGCTAAAAATAACTATTACTATAGTTTATAACATTTTGTTATAAACTACAAAGAAAATATACTTGAAATTTAAATATGCTTATGCAATAATCTAAATATTGAAAATTTTATATTTTTTTCAAATGGCAAGGTAGCTCAGCTGGTGAGAGCGCACGGCTCATACCCGTGAGGTCGAGAGTTCGAATCTCTCCCTTGCTATTTTTTATTGCTGTTTTACG
>ERZ1034925.923-NODE-923-length-11248-cov-8.757974_pt1 | contig 11248 bp, 10 predicted proteins | sample MGYA00520687_ERZ1034925 | MGnify/ENA primary metagenome ERZ1034925 (study PRJEB33766, sample SAMN09781758) | gut metagenome | biome: gut microbiome | host: Homo sapiens | place: Madagascar | study: EMG produced TPA metagenomics assembly of the PRJNA485056 data set... | reverse complement strand
TTCTATTTCTGCATTGGTGTTTGTCAAACGGTTTGTAACGTCGTCAAGCTGTGCTTGTTTGTGTTTTTCAACAGATGGAACAATGAAGGCGAATAGCAAAGTCGGTACTAATATTACGAGCGCAGCTAAAATTGCATAATTTCTTGCCATATTGGGCGAAATATCAAATTCCATAGAGCCTAAAACAACATGAACAGGCTCGTCCGGGTTTTCTCCGTCTATTCCTGCTGCACCTGACAAGAAATTGAATTTAACCGGCATAGAAACGCCGCTAGCACAACCTATTGCTTCAAGTGAAATTTTATGTGCAGTTTCTTCTAAAACCTCTAAGCTTACAGGAATTGGGTCATTTTTCTTGAAGCTGTTATTTTCCCAATATAAAATTTGTCCCTCTGTTTGAATACGTCTTGATAGCAATTCTGCACTTACTATATCTGTTTCAGACATAATAAACAAAGCATTCGCAGGGTAACTCATCAAGGTAATTTGAGCAGATGCGCTGATTGCATTGTAGATTTCATCGCCTTCAAATGATTTAATAGCCAAAGGTTCTTCATAATAATCAACAATGTTTTTGCCAACCATCGAACAAATGGAATAGCCGTTTGAAGAAACAAGCATTAAATTCCATGATGTATTGCTTTGCATTTGCTCTTGTGCCAAGCCGGTAAATGCTAATGCTTTTAATACTGATATTAGCGAAGTTTCTATTCCTGCAAGTGTTGCACCAATTTCTGTCAAAGCATTTTTGATATCTTCTATAACATTTTTTTGGATAGCTGAATAAAAAATCTTTCTGGAATCTCCAGCTTGTGCATTTGCTGAGTCGCACCAAGCAAGTGATGGCTCATATCTTTTGAAAATATAAGACTGTTCAGCTTCAGCTGTCAATGCTTCTGTAATATTGTCGTCATTAAGCAATAGAGGAAGATCTTTTTGCCCAAACAAAACCATTGGCAAATTAAGAATAACGTTTGATTTCGGATTAATTTTTAATTCTGCAAACAATTCGCTTACAGCATTTTTAAAAGCTTCCATATCAGATATTTCTCTTAATGATTCATTGTATTCCAATGGCCTGTAAGCATAGTTGTTTACAGTTTTGCTATTCAAGTCAAGTTGAATTAATTCTAAGCCAACTCCTGGTGTAACTGACAAATAAACTGACTCTTTACTGCCTAAACCTAGTTGTGAAAAAATGCTGTTTATATCCATATTCCTAATTTTCTATTTTTTTATTTACTATCTCTCTTTTTTATTATACAATATATTTTATAAAGTTTGCAAAATTAACATAAATTTACACTAAATGTAGGAGAGATTACTCGAATGAAAGAGTTAATTGAAAAAATTAATAAACTAAAAAAAGAAAAAAACGCTGTTATTTTGGCTCATTGTTACCAAAATGTTGAAATTGATGAAGTCGCTGATTATGTTGGTGACTCTCTTTATCTTAGTCAAATGGCAGCAAAGACAAATGCGGATATAATTGTTTTTGCAGGTGTTTATTTTATGGCACAGACTGCAAAAATTCTTAACCCGACAAGAAAAGTCCTTTTGCCGAGACTTGAATCAGGTTGCAGAATGGCTGATATGATTACTTTGGAACAACTTAGAGAGTTCAAAAGCAAATTCCCTAAAATGTCAACAGTTTGTTATATCAATTCAACAGCAGAAGTTAAATCAGAATGCGATATTTGCTGCACAAGTTCAAATGCCGTAAAAATCGTGGATAGCCTTAAAGCTGATGAAATTCTGTTTTTGCCTGATACATACCTTGGTAAATGGGTTGAAGCTAAATTGGGTAACGTTAAAGTAAATACCTATCCCGGATTTTGTCCTACACACATGCAAATTCGTGATAAAGATGTTGTTGCGGCTCGTGAAAAATATCCGAATGCACTTGTTCTTGCGCACCCTGAATGTCACCAATCAGTGACTGCAATTGCTGATTACGTTGGTTCGACAACCGGAATTATGAAATTTGCAAAAGAAAGTGATAATAAACAATTTATTATTGCAACTGAAAAAGGCGTTGTAGACAGGCTAAAACGAGATTATCCGGAAAAAGAATTTATTCTAATCAAAGATTCTGTAATTTGTCCAAATATGAAATGGAATACTTTGACAGATATTTACAATGCACTTGATAGAGAAGAACACGAAATTACTGTTGATGAAGAAATGGCGCAAAAAGCTCTAACTTGTATTGACAGAATGTTGGAAGTTTCAGCCGTAGGAGCAAAATAGATGGAAGATAACATTATTTTTGGGAAAAATTCCGTTATGGAAGCGCTTATCGCCGGAGATAGAGAGATTAACAAAATTCTTATCTCAAAAAATATTCACAGTGATAATAAAATTAACAAAATTAAAGAACTCGCTCAACAAAACGGAATAGTTTACCAATTCGTTGCGAAGGAAAAATTTCAACCTTATGCAGAATTTAACCATCAAGGAATTATTGCTCAGATTTCTCCTATTAAATATATGGATTTAGACGAGTTTTTGGAGAAAAAACATGAAAATTCATCACTTGTAATCCTTGACGGAATTGAGGATTCGCACAATCTAGGCTCAATTATCAGAACTTGTGTTTGTGCTGGGGTTGATGGGATTATAATTCCATCAAGAAGAAATGTTCAAGTAAATGCGACGGTTGATAAAACAAGCGCCGGTGCTATAAATCATATTCCGATTATCAAGGTAAATAGCCTTGTAAATGCTGTGCAAAAACTTAAAAATTCAGACTGGTGGGTAGTTGCAGCAGACGCAAGCGCAAAGGATAATTATTATGATGTTAAATATGATGATATGAACTTTGCTCTCGTAATGGGTGCTGAGCATGCAGGGGTTTCAAAATCAATATTGAAGTTGTCCGATTTTGTTGTAAAAATTCCTATGTACAAAAACTTTAATTCTCTTAATGTCTCAAATGCCCTCAGTGCAATAATTTTCGAAACAGTTAGACAAAAATTGCAAAAAAAGTTATAATAATCAAGAAGCAAAGTTTATACTATAAAAAGCTTCTAGGAGAGAGAAATGAAAAAAGAACTTGAAAAATACGGAATACTGACCGAAGAAATATCTGACGAAAATGTTAATTTTCATGAGCTTGAAAATAACGAAGAGGACGAAGATGTTCTAAAATCAGTAGAAGAACCGAAAGTTCAAGAAAGTTTGACTTCTGTTAATTCTGACGACAGCGTAAAAATATACTTGCAACAAATCGGCAAAATTCCACTTCTTTCTCACGAGCAAGAATACGATCTTGCAAAAAAAATCTACGAAACTCACGACGAATTTTCTAAAAATTTGCTCGTAAATGCTAATTTAAGACTCGTTGTAAGCATCGCCAAAAAATATATTGGCAGAGGACTTTCCTTCTTAGATCTTATTCAAGAAGGGAATATGGGCTTGATGAAAGCTGCCGGAAGGTTTGACTACACAAAGGGTTACAAGTTTTCAACCTATGCAACATGGTGGATTCAACAATCAATTACCCGTGCAATCGCCGACAAGTCAAGAATTATCAGGCTTCCAATCCACATGATTGAGTCTTTAGGGAAAATTAGACGTGCAACAATAGATTTGACGACAGAACTTGGGCATACACCGACAAAACAAGAAATCGCGTACAGGCTCGGCGTTCCGGTTAGCAAAATTTCATCTATCATAAAATCTGCACAATCTACAATAAGTATGGAAACGCCTGCGACATCGTCAGATGACGCATCTAAAATTGCTGATTTTATTGTTGATGAAGATTCAATTGCGCCAGACAACAGAGTTTCGCAAGAAAACTTGTTTGAAGATATTAGAAAAATGCTTAACCAGTTAAGTCCCAAAGAGCGTGATGTCTTAATTCTTCGCTACGGCTTGGATAACAGCGGTACAAAGAAAACTTTAGATGAAATTGGAACGCAATATGGCGTTTCAAGAGAAAGAATTCGCCAAATTGAAAACAGGGCTATTGCAAAGCTTAAAAAGTTCTGTAAAAATAAGCATCTTTCTGTTGGTTTGAAAAATTATTTTGGCTAAATGGTATAATATCAGAGGCTTAACGATATTTAGTGCAAAAACGAATTTAAAAAGCCGTTCAATCCTTTGGAATGAGCGGCTTTTGTTATAAAAATTACTTAGCAACATGGTTAATTATTATTATCTATGATGTAAGTTTGGGGTAAATTGACAGGGCATTAACCCATAAACGCAATGTGTCTTTGGCTTCTGTTTGCTCTGTCGTAGTCAGGTGAAAATAGTATATTATAAGTCTTGCGAAGTTTTGCACCAAGTGCTTTTAGCATATTTGGGTTTTGAGCCATGTCTGCTTTTTGAGTGCGGTTTAGGTCGTTCTCAAAATTGATCTTCGCATTTGGGTTTTGTAGTGATAAAATCGCTACATTCGGGGTTATATTATTTAGATTTCCTTCACCGAAAGAAATAGGTTTTATTGTATTAAATTTAACTGGATTAATTGTTATCATTTTTTTCTCCTCTCTGAGGTTTTTTGTTATTAAGTGTTTAATTAACACTTCATCTAACACTTTTACTATAAACCATAACGTTTTATTTGTCAACCCCTACGATAAAGTTTTATTAAGCAAGTGGAAAACTCTCTCATATCAATGGTTTTACAATAAAGTGCTTTTTGTACACTTATTGTTCTTTGGATTGATTTTTGCATGTTTTGAACCCTATTAGCATGCTAATTTATTGTCTTATTTTATATTATCTGGGTGGTTTTTGTATATTCTCCACTCAGGCAATTGTAAAAATCACACTTATTCCGTTTAATATAATTAATCTTTTTCATACTTCCAGCTATTCTTAATTCCAACGAGCCTCCATTAAAGAGGCTCTTTTTTTTCGGACGGTGCTACGCACGTAGCCCCCTGTAACAACATTCATCCATACTTTAGGTTTTGGTAGAAAGCTTTTGCCCGCCCTTTGCAACAATTTTCATTCATACCTCATATTTTGGAGGAAAGTTTTCGTATTTGTATAAAGCAGCAAAGCGTGAGTTGTCATTCTTGTATGTGTTAAGTAATTTGTTGACACCTTACCTCCCCTAGGGTGGAGCGGATTTGCGGACGGACGGAGTGCTTAACGAGTCCGGATAGCGAGCAGATGGAGCAAACTACAACCATGTTGTTTTTGCGGAACTCTGGGAGCGTGGAGCAAATTCAAGACAGGTCACAGTTGTTGACGAGCGATTAGCGAGACTTACAACTGTGGGAGATGGGTATTTTTCTAACAATATTTATTCTTACTTAAAACATCTGTGTAAAGCGATTACTATTTTGTTTAACCCCTCTCTTGAGGTTGTAGCATTCGCTCTAGCTCATTAACAACCTCTTTCTCTCCCTTGGCGAGAATATCATTATTTTATCAACGAATTACTTAACACATACAATTGCGAGCGATTAGCGTGGTAATCCGGTCTATAATTAATATTATAGAGCTTCTTACTCTGCAAGCATCTTAACTTTATCTGCCAAACCGTCCAAAATAGCCTTTGTCTGGGCTTTGCCTAAAAGAATTTGTTGTACGGCCTCATTCAGCACAATATTAATCTCTTTTTGATTCCTCGCAGGCATGAATGTCGGCTCAATCTTATTCAGTTGTCTTGCGCTGATAACACGTGCTTTCGATATCAAATCTGTTTCATCATACTTTGTGTAAAATTCGTTTTGCAAAGTTTTTTCATTCACAGCCAAAATATTCGTCAATTTTGCCATTTCAAGCTGGTTTTCGCTATTTGTCAAAAATAGAGCAAATTTCAAAGCTTCGTCCTTATGTTTTGCCCGAGTCGGAATTACAAAATTCATCAAAGAAAAATCGTTTTGTCTCAATTCTCCAACAATCTGCGGTGCTACATCTGTGTTTGCATAAGTCGACGGAGCATTTTCCTTAATCATCGTCAAAAAGTTTGCTCCAGCTTGGAAAAACACTATTTTTTCAGCCATATATTTTTCCAACGCTTCTCGATGAGTCTGGGTAATTGATTCTTTCGGGATTAAATCTTTTTCATACAGATCTTTGAAAAGCTCAAATACTTCCTGAGATTTTTGAGAATTAATATTGGCAACAGTTACACCATATTTGCTCAAAATTCTTGCCATAGTGTCGTTTTCGGTGATGTTTGGGAGCAAGACATAAGCTCCGGTTTTTTGTTTGATTTGCGGAGCAATTTGAGCCAAATCTTCGTAAGTTGCCGGCATTTTGGCACCGGATTTAGCCAACAAATCTTTATTATAAATCGTTACTGCAGATGTCGCATACCAAGGCAGAGAGTACAATTTACCGTTTGTTTTAAGCGAATTTATGATTGACTGATTATACTGTTTTGTGTAATTTTCATCAATTTGATAAAGCGCACCCCGTTGAGCCAAAAGTGCCGTAAAATCAGGGTTTAGGTTAATCAAGTCCGGCGGATTGTCGCTCAAAACTGACGCAAGTGTTCTTTTTTCGCCTTCAGAGAACGGAACATCAATCCATTTTATCTTAACATCAGGGTTTTGAGCCTCAAATTCGCTGATTACTTTGTTTATATAAGGCGCAAAATCGTTCATTTGCAGAGTCCAAAAAACAACTTCGTTATCGGCGGATTTTTTGCCAAACGGCATTGTAAAAATCGCCAATACTAAAATTATAAAGATTAGCCCTGTTTTAAAAAATAAGTTTTTCATAATCTGCTACCTCACACGATTTTGCACAATTCATGTATGCTAAATTTTAGCCACCATTCATCTTTTTGACATTTTCTTTAATAAAATGTTTTACTGCCGGTGTAATCAGCAAATCTGGTTCATCAGCCGTAAATTCGTCCAAAATTATTATACCACGACGCAAATCGCCTTTTTCAATATATAAAAGCCCGAGCATAACTTTATCAAGCGCACTTTGACTTTTGCTATATTCTGCAATTTTTGAATTTATAAGTCCAAGACTTTTATAGCACTTTGCAAGTTTTTGGTAATACTGAAAATTCAAGCTATACTGGCGAATTGCGTCCTCATAAGGTTGTCTTGCCATATCTGCATAACCAATTGCCATATATGCGTCCCCAATATTTTTGTAATACACAGAAGTGGCTTGTGTGTTCGGATTAAGGCTTATTGCAATTTTGAATTCCTGAATTGCTGCATAATAAATCCCTTCGTCCATATAGCGAATTCCCATGTTATTGTGTAAATATGCATTTTTTGTCGCATCAATAACATGCACATCAGGTTTTTTGTACCCAGATGTGAGGAAGCTTAAAAATATTAAAGATATTAGGATTGTGGATTTTGTTTTCATGGTGGTTAATGATGTTGGGCAAGTATGCCCAACCTACTTATTCTAGTTGCAATTTTGTCATTGCGAGCGATTAGCGTGGCAATCTAGTTTTCAATTCCTGTAAAAAACTTTGCATCTATGCATCTTAGCCTCTTTGCATCTAATAAGCTTAGCTGCTTCACTGCTTTTACAGTTCAACTTCCAGTCCTTCGTATGCAAGAACTGCGCTATCGCCTAGGTCTTTGTAATGTTCTTTAATGATATTTAATTTGTTGTCATCATAGCTTGGGTCAAAGTGGAAGAAAACAACCTTTTTTGCATTCGCCTGCTTTTGTGCTTCAATTGCCATATCAAAAGTTGAGTGTCCGTAGCCTTGTTTTGGTACAAATGCGTCCAAATAATCTTCCATTGTGTATTGTGCGTCATGGATTAACAAATCGCATCCACGAGCAAAGTTTGCAAGCTTTTTGTCGCCTCCAGGGTAGCTTTCCTTATCAGTCGCATAAACCAAAACTTTATCATGATATGCAATTTTGTAAATCAAAACACCTTCTTGTGGGTGGGCATAAGAGCGATAGCAAGTAATTAAAACGTCGTCACCTTCAACTTTTGCATCATTTTCATTCTCAATTCGCTTGATAATAGGAGCCTCACCGTGTCTTAGGATAATTCCTTCGGTTTCATTGATGTCTTTTATGTTCAAATTCCCTGCGATATCACCTAAATCAAGTGGAAAAGACTTGCCAAAAAGAAGTTCTGAAAGTTCATCTGCTAAGCTTTCATTGTAATTTACATTTCCATAAACATTGATTTGTGATGATGGAATATGGAGTGGACGGAAGAAAGTAAAACCTTGTAAGTGGTCTTGGTGAATATGTGAAATCAACACAGTTGCACGGATTGGAGTTCTGTCAGCAGAATTTTCGCCCGAGGCAATATATTTGCCCATAAGCTCATTTCCAATATTAATCAAACCTGTCCCTGCATCAAGGATAATCAAATGCCCGTTGACATTGACTTCAACACAAGACGTGTTTCCGCCGTACTGCAAGAAATCCCCGTTGGCAACAGGATAACTACCTCTAACACCTCTAAATTTTATTTTAAATTCGCCCATGTTTTGTCCTTTCTGGTTGATTGGATTGTTAAATTTTACGATGTTGGGCAAGTATGCCCAACCTACTTTTGGTTGATTAGGTTGTTAAGTTTTTCGGTGGCGGGGTAGGGACCCCGCCCTACTTATTCTAGTTGCAATTTTTGTCATTGCGAGCGATTAGCGTGGCAATCCAGCTTTCAATTTCTGTAAAGTGTCGGATTAGCAAATCCGCCCTACGCTTAGCTGTCTCGTTTCCTAGCTACTTCTTAATCACTATCGTTGCATTTTGATCTTTCGCTTCACCTGTGTAAACAGTTGTTCCAAAGACCAATAGTTTTGCAAGTTTTTGTACGTTTTTTAAATTAGTTTCCTTGTTTTGAATGTTAAATACGACCTTGTTTCTGTAATTTGTTACCGTAATCATTCTGAAAGCGTTTGGATATGACACCATAGAAGGGCAACTTACATACAGAAGATTGTCTCGCTGAGTGATTTTTGCGCCATGGTAATGACCTTGAAATATTGCAATCGGTTGCTTATATTTATTAAGGATTGCTTGCATCTTGTCAGCATCTAAAAGCCTGTGATTTGGGCTGTTGTATGGCTCCAAAACAGGTACGTGCATAAAGATTAAAACGGTATCTTTTTTTGAATTTGCAAGCTCATTATCAAGCCATTTTAATTGTTCATCACCGATTTGACCGTTTGATGTTAATCTGTCACGAATAATTGTATCCAAAACTATTGCCTTGTAACCCTTTTGCGGTACAAATGAATAGTATGACTTTTCAAACTTGTAGTTAGTATTATACTGATTTACCAAATCCATATAAGCTCTCGGAGTCAAATATCCACCGAACATAGTGTCGTGGTTCCCGAAAGCAAAATACCAAGGATAATTTAGCTTTTCAGTGTGCGGAAGGAATGCACTCAACTCTTTTTCAAACGGTTTGTCAATTAAATCACCCGTAAACATTACAAATGAAACATTTGGGGTTTCATTAATCTGCTCTATCACATCGTCAAGAAGCTTTGGAGATTCCGCAACCATCTTGAAAGTCGTATTATTGCTTCCTGTGTAGAAATGTGTGTCACTGACTTGTGCAAACTTTAAACTCGATGTGCTGCTGTAACATTGCAAGCCAAAAAGCATTGCCCCGGACAATAAAATAGAGATTGACCAGTTTTTTAATCTTGTCATTATACTCTCCTTTTTTATAACTTTTCTTTTTCTATATCTTCTAGTTGTCATTGCTGTTGTTTATCCAGTTCTGATTTTATTTCATTATACTTCAAATTCAAATCTTTGTCGTCATCAGAGAGTATGATTGCTTTGTCAATATTCAAAAGAGCATTTGACAAATCATTCTGTGCATAATCGCAAAGCCCGATGTATTTGTAAACCTCTGATGTTTGAACATTACGTGAAAGCAAGTTTAATTTATCTCTCGCATCATCGTAATTGCCTCTATAATATGCGATTTTTGCATCTATTAATAAATATGAAATGTTTTCTTCAATATCCAAAGCTTTTTTTATATCGTCCTGTGCCTCAATTAGGTAATTCATCTCCATATTAGCCTGAGCGCGCAATGCATAAGCAATATCAGACTTTTGGTTATATGAAAGATATTTATCCGCATAATTTACAGCATTTTTGAAATCGCCTAAATCATAATAACTTTGCGCTAAACCCAAGTAACTCTGTGCAAAAGCCGGTTTGAGGTCAATGGCTTTTTGATAATATGCGATTGCGTTTTTGAAATCAGAATTATCCCTGTAAATATTTGCAAGTGCAAACATAGACCAGTAATCGCTCGTCGCAGAAGCAAGTTGAGAAATTTGCTTAGTTTTGTTTCCTTGTTTTTTATAGTTTTCAGCCTGTTGATAGTTTTTGTCAAAAGATGTTAAATAAGATTTTGCATTGGCGTTTGTAACTCTAACAAGTGTGTTTTTTAATTCTTTTGCGTCCAGATTATTTGGTTCAAGTTGAAGTAGTTTGTCAACATACACCGTTGCGTCAGAGTATTTTCCGTAAGTTGCGTATTCTGAGGCGATATCGAAATAATCTTCGGTCAATTCACTTGCCAAAACAGAGATTGACGAAAATGCAAAACATATCAAACATGTCAAAATTAACTTCTTCATAACGGCATTATATCACAATTTCCTATAAATGTATGATTAGATTAAAGATAAAAAAATTTTTGTCGTAATATTATATTATGGATAACAAACAAGACAATCAATCAAAGCGTAAATATTTTTTTGTAAACCCATTTGAAAAACAAAAAGAAAAAAATCCGCTGGCGCCTTCTTATGTAAAACCGGACGGAACCGAGGTCATCGAGTTGCAAGAAGATTTTGGACTAAGGGTTTTGGAAAAAAATCCTAATGGCACTTTAATTATGCGCTGTTATGACAAAAAAAATAAGTTGTGGCTTGATTATGCTCGTCAAGGGAATTTTGAAATTGGGCACCATTATGACGAATGTGGAAATATGGATTATAAGTATGATTCTGTATATGATGAGCATAACGTTCTTGCAATGAAAACGGAATATGATATGGAATATTATGACAATGGTGTAAAAAAGGCGGAAGTAATTACAACATTGACCGGAAATATTACAACATATTGTCAATATGATGTAACAGGAAAACGAACAGAAAAAATAGAAGAGCGAGGCACTGTAAAAACCTATTTTGACGAGAATGACAAGCCATATAAACGAGAAATTGATAGAGGTTCCGGTGGAATTATTACAGAACAGTTGTAAGTAAATATAATCAAAAAAGCCCTTATAATAAAACTTAATTTTATAAATAATAATATAAAATATTAATTTTTAATGCATATTATATGTG
>ERZ1034925.922-NODE-922-length-11249-cov-4.771395_pt1 | contig 11249 bp, 8 predicted proteins | sample MGYA00520687_ERZ1034925 | MGnify/ENA primary metagenome ERZ1034925 (study PRJEB33766, sample SAMN09781758) | gut metagenome | biome: gut microbiome | host: Homo sapiens | place: Madagascar | study: EMG produced TPA metagenomics assembly of the PRJNA485056 data set... | reverse complement strand
GGGTGAATGTCTTGCCCCGTTCCTCAAAAAATCGGTCATTCTTCCACATGACAAACTGGCAGGCCCGGTTTCCGCAGTAATAGTTTTTCTTGCCCTCGTAGACGGCTTCGCCGCAGCGGGGACACTTGCCGATAACCACACGCTCGGTTTGAAACAACTTCTGCGCGTCCTCGCTGATCTGCGAATATCGGGAAATCAGGCTCCGGGTCATTTCCTCAATGCCCACCATGAAGCCCTCCGGGTCGGCCTCGCCCTTGGCAATGGCCGTCAGCTTGGTTTCCCATTCCGCCGTGAGCTGGGGAGAAGTCAGCACTTCCGGCAGGACACACACAAGGTTGTGGCCGTCCTTGGTGGGAAGTAGCTGCTTGCCTTTGCGTTCCACAAAGCCCATCTGCACCAGCTTTTCCAGAATGGAAGCGCGGGTTGCCGGGGTTCCCAAACCTTGGCGCTCGGCGTCCTCCGGCATATCCTCGGCCCCGGCACGTTCCATAGCAGACAGCAGCGTATCTTCGGTATAGGGCTTGGGCGGCGTAGTGAAATGCTCGGTGATACTGGCCTCCACCGGGTCAAAGGTCTGGCCCTCGGTGATCTCCGGCAGCTCCCGTGCCAGCTCCGGCGCGTCCTCGTCGGCGTCGGTCTTGAACAACGCCTTGAAGCGGCGCTCAATCTCTTTCCAACCGGGGGTGAGAATGGTTTTTCCCTTGGCGGTGAACTCGTTCCCGGCGCAGGTGAATGTGGCGGTGACAGCCTCATACACATGGGGCGCAGCCACGGCACACAGCAGCTTGCAGCACACAAGGGACAGCAGTTTCTTTTCGCCCTCGGTCAGCCCGTCAAAGCCTTTCTGCACAAACTCCATCGTGGGGATAATGGCGTGGTGGTCGGATACCTTTTTGCTGTTCAGCACCCGGCCAAACTGCGGGGCAATGTCCAGCCCCGCCGCAAAGGAAAGCAGCGGCCACAGGCCGGACACGATGCTTTCCGCCGTAGGCTGCATATCGTCGGTAAGATACTGGCTGTCGGTGCGGGGATAAGTCAGCAGCTTCTTTTCATAGAGCTGTTGGGCATAGTCAAGGGTCTGCTTGGCGGTAAATCCAAACAGGCGGTTGGCCTCCCGCTGCAAGGAAGTGAGGTCATACAGACGGGGCGGCTGCTCCGTCTTTTTTTCACGCTTTACCGATACACAAACGGCCTGCGCTCCTGCACAGGCCGTCTTGGTGGCGTCGGCGTCGTCGGGGTTCATAAAGCGGTCGCTGGCCGCCTCCATGCCGCCCGCCGCGATATGGACAACGTGGTATTTCTCTTTCTTGAAATTGCTGATCTTGGCCTCCCGGTCAACCAGCATATTGAGGGTAGGCGTCTGGACACGGCCCACGGTCAGGGTCTTGTGATAGAGGATGGAGAAAAGCCGGGTGGCGTTGATCCCCACCAGCCAATCGGCCTGCGCCCGGCACAGGGCCGATTGATACAGGTCGTCGTAGTCGGCCCCCGGTTTCAGGTGGGCAAAGCCCTCGCGGATCGCGGCGTCCTCCATGCTGGAAATCCAAAGGCGCTTGAACGGCTTTTTGCAGCCCGCCATCTGGTAGACGAAACGGAAAATCAATTCGCCCTCACGCCCGGCGTCGGTGGCGCACACAAGGCCCGTCACGTCGGGGCGCTCCATCAGGGAACGCAGCACGGCAAACTGTCCTTTTTTCTCGGCGGGGATGATGTACTGCCACTCCTGCGGCAGAATCGGCAGGTCGTCATAGCGCCATTTTTTGAAACGCTCGTCATAAGTCCCGGCGTCGGCAAGGGAAACAAGGTGGCCGATACACCAGCTCACCAGATAGCCGTTTCCCTCCATGTAGCCGTCCCGTTTCTGATCTGCACCGATCACGCCCGCAATGCTGCGGGCGACGCTCGGTTTCTCTGCAATTACAAGTTGCATTTACTTTCCTCCTTAAAATAAAAAGAGCCGCACTGGTATCTATGCACAGTGCGGCTCTTTCCTTTTAGTTATTATCTATTGCACCAAATCATCTATCTGGCACAATGTTGCCTTAAATGGTTGAATATTAAAGACTTTGCCTGAATTTATTTTTTCATAAGGAAGAACAATACGGTATTCACATTGATCTTCAAAGAACACTCCCTTTCTAAACATGGTTTTATAATAATTGGAATCATCTATGCGAAAACGCACTGTGGATTTATTATGATCGTCTGGAACCATGTATATTTCAGCGTAATAACGAGCAGTGGCAGCTGGAACATTAAATGTTATGTCAGATTGTCCACTTAATAAAAACTCTAAATAGTCCGTAAAAAATTTGTCTTGATAGAAAATCTCATGGCAAAATGCATTTTCATCAAAACTTGATTGAATATTTTTGAGAAACGCGTGTTCATCTTCAATAATGAGCGCATGAGTATGATTTGGAAATTGCTTGCGCAGTTTTTCCCTCTCTGCGATAGATATTTTAGCTTGTTCAGATCGCTTCAAACAAAATATTGGTACACATAAACAAGGTTCAACAATAAAGGCAACACTTTGATCTTGGGCTTTGTAGTAATCCCCGTTACGATGTTGTAAAAGTAGAGTACCACTATTAGTAATGATACCGCCATCATTACGATCTCCAATGCCCTTTAATAATTGATCCGCTTCTAACTCCCTAAAATACTTGCAGGGGTTCATATACATTTTCCCTTGCTCAACTAAAGCTCGTAGATGACTTTCTGCGCCATATTTGATAAACATTGTTTCCCCTCCGAAGTAAAAAGATTTCACCGTACATTTTACTCCAGATCTTCTTTTTTGGGAATAGCATCGAGATTTTCCTCCGAGGTCGGTTCGTCCTCGTTGTCCTCGTCCTCGCCAAAATCGTATTCGTCCAGCTCGTCGCCGCCCTTGGTGTCGGCCTTGGGCTTCTTAAACTTGAAGAAGTAAAGGGCCGCGCCGCCGCCGATCAGGGCCACCACAAGGAACACGACAAGGCCGCCCATGCCGCTGCCTTTCGCTTCATCTTCCTGCGGCTGCTCGGTTTCCTCCGGCTCCTGCGGCTCCGGCTCCGGGCCGGTACACTCGGTCATATTGGTTTTACATACCGGGCAATTCGTGTTGACGGTTCCTGCCGCGCACTTGGTCGTACAGGTGCAGGTTTCCGGGGCAGCTTCGCCGTCCTCCAACAGTGCTTGCAGGTCAGCGTCGTCCACTTGGTTGAGGAAGTGAACGGCGGTTTCCTTGTCCTCGTTAGCACGGTCGATCAAAATATAAAAGTAGTTGCCCGCCTTGGTGGTAACGGTGATAAGCTGCTTATCCCCATAAAAATCATCCACCAGTGTTGCGTTGCCCTCCGGGGTAACAGGTACGCCCTCCGGCTCCATGCCGCCGGTGGTGGGTTCTTCCTCCTGCGGTGCCTCGGTGGTTTCCGGCAAAGGCTCCGGGTTGGGGTCAGTGCCACCGGCAAAAGCGGTGGTGGAAAAGGCCGTCAGGCAAAGCACGGCGGCCAGCGTCACGGTAAACGTGCGAATGATCTTATTCTTCATCGGCATTGTCCTCCTGTTCAAAATCCGGCTGCGGGGCCGGGGCGCTCTGCAAAGCGCCGCCGCGCAGGAACGCCGCAAATTCCTCCGGCTTCATGTTCAGGCCGCGCACAAGCTGGATGATCTGCAAATTCTCCTGTTCGGTCTTTGCCGCTTCCAGCTCACGAAGCTGCTTTTGCAGCTCCGCGATCTTGGCCTTGGTTTTCTCAATGTCTTTTTCGATACGGTCAAGTTTGTTTGCCATCGTCAAAACTCCTTTCTGGCGTCAAGGCAGACGCCCGTAACAATAGAAATGCTGCTGCCAATAACTCGAATTGAGGTTGGTGTAAGAAATAGGGTCGCCACAGTGCAACATCACGGAATTGCCCACATAAATGCCGACGTGGGAAACGCCGGGGGTGTCGTAGGTGCCGACGAAAAATACAAGGTCGCCGGGCTTGGCCTGCTCCGGGGAAACAGGGGTACAGATATTGCAAAGGCCCTGTGCGCCCAGCCGTCCCACGTCCCATCCGCTGTGATTGATGACCCAGCTCACAAAGCCGCTGCAATCAAAGCTGGTGCTGGGAGAGCTGCCGCCCCACACATACGGATAACCCACATACTTTTCCGCCTCGGCCATCATTGCGGCAAAGGTGGCGTCCTCCAAAGCCTCCGGGGGTATCTCGTAGTAGGTCGGCTCCTTGACGGTGGAAGCGTTGGGATAGGTGCCGTTGGGAAACAGATCAGGCCGGTTGCCCAGCGTGTGCATATACACCGCATACAGGCTCATTTGTTCCTCGCCCATGATGTAAACAGGCAGATGGGACATATCGAAGTTTTCCAGCTTCACGTTGCAGATGTAATAGGTGTAGGGAACTTGCACGGTGTAGGGGTTACCCTCGCTGTCCGTCCGGGTTTCGGTGCGGTATCGGGTTTCGGTTTCAATGGTCTGTGTCAGGGTGTATTGCTTCTCAAAGAGCATGGCAAGGTCGCCTTGCACGTCGCCCAGCGTATAGACGCCATCATGCAGCGCCGACAGGATGGAAGTCAGCACATAGGGGTCGTGGCCGATCTCGTCCAGATCGAAGCGGTATTCGTCATAGCCGGGGTGCAGGCTTTCGTAGTTGTCAAGCTCATACTGTAAATCGGCCTCCATGTCCGCATAGGCGGCTTCGGCCCCCAGCATATCGCTGTCCTCGGACAGATAGGACGTGGCCGCCACGCCGGTTCCGGCGCTGCCGAACATGGCCGTACAGGATTGCAGGCCGCCCATAATCAGCATGAGCATAAGGCCCACACCGCCGATCAGCAGCACACCTTTCCAGTGCCGGGCCACAAAGGACGCGGCCTGTTTGCTTTTCTCGGCGGCTTTCTTGGCGGCTGTGGCGGTGGTTTTGGTGGCGCTGGCTGCGCCCTGTGCCGTCTGGCCCGCCGCCCGTGCTGCCTTGGCATAGTCCCGTTTGATTTTCTGTTTCTGCCAGAACCGGGCCACCGGGTTTTTCACCGCCTGCGCCATTTCCGGGTTGTCCCGCAAGGATTTCTGGTAGATGTAATCGGCATTGGCGGCAATGGCCTTTTTCTCGGCCTTGGCTGCGGCTCGGTAGGGTTTGAGCTTATGACGCCGGATGCCGCTGCGGATGGCTTTTCCTGCTTGGCGCTCGGCAAGTTCTTCTCCCTTATGGCCGCCCTCGACGCCCACATTCTCATGCTCAACCTCGTGGATTTTCCCATGCAGATACAGGCCCGCTTCCTCCATCGGACGGCTGGCCGGGTTGGGTTTGAGCTTGGGGGCCGGTTTCTCCACCTTGTCAAAGTGCAGCTTGGTTTTGGCCTTGCCCTTGGCCTCGTCATAGACGGTTTCCGTGGTGACGACGCGCTTTTTCGGCAGGGCTTCTTTGGCTGCGTCCAGCTTATCCGCCAGCTTTTCCGCCTTGTGAACGTACTTGGAAAGGGCGGGATTGGCCCGTTCCTCGGCGGTGAATTGCAGGCGGGACGCCGGGCCGGTGGCCTGCGCCGCTGTATTCGCGCCATCCTTGGCGGCCCGCTTCGCCTTGCTGCGCTCCCGGATGTCCCCGGCACGTTCCAGCACCTTTTCAGCGGTGCCGCCCGGCTCGGCTGCGGAATAGTCCTGTTCGGCCTCTCGGCTGGAAATATTGATGCTCTCGCTGGTGGTCTGGTTGTCCAGCGTCAGGCCGTCGCGGGTCATATGCTGCGTCACCTTGTCACGGGGTTTCAACTGTTTGATGGTTAATCACCTCCTAAATTTGGGCATAAGAAAACCCGCCTCGTTGGGCGGGTTTAGTCCATTACATACTTAGAATATGAAGTCGGGATTTCTCAGGTACTTCCGAAGCAACACATTCAATCTGCGTGTGCAATCTTGAATTTCCTGTATTTTGCTCATGCAAGACGGAAATTCTGGAACAAGTTCTTCTGAATCAGAAGTAGTCCTTATTTTGCAATCTGCTAAGATATCAGAGGTCAGCACATTGATCATGTGGAGTTGATCGTCTATCTCCATCATGATATTTTTAGGAAGCATCCGATTAGATTTTCTAAAGACTTCATACAGGTACTGCGGCGGTAATAACTCCTCAGGAGATTTCAACAATTTGTGCTGGTAGCGCACCAGTTCCAAAATCTCTTCTATTGGCGCCTGAGTATCTTTGTTTCCTTTTTTTACAGGCACAGAAGTTTCTGTTACAGAAGAAACACCTTTTAATGCTTCCTCGATTTTAGGCCAGAAAGTATCAAAAGTTGTACTCAACACATCTTCGTTAAGCTTGGAGTCTCCCAAATTTGAATTGATGCTCTTAAACAATTTAAAAACATCATCTTTGGTGGCACTTGCCATTTGAAATTGAAGAATAGGACTGTTTTGAATATCAGAAGGCTTTAAGTCAACAAGAAACGGGCAAACCTTTGATTGCTCGATAGACTTAGACAATGCACCGGCTTCAAAGTTCAGCCACGAAGAAGAAAGGTTATCTTTTGTTACACAAAGGATACCAAATGATGCATCCTGCAATTCCTTGGCAATATCAGTGCTCCATCTTGCTCCCTTATCTATATCAGCGGATGAGAAATACGGCTCAACACTCTGAATTACACAAGGAATCCATTGTTTCAGAACTTTTGCTACCTCTTGGCTTTTTGTGCCAGACCAACTAATAAACACTTTCATTGATTTTCTCCCCCATACACCAAAATATGACATAATTATATCACCCCATCTCCAATAAGTCTACTGCTATACATTTATTATGGGTGTAAGAGGGTTTATGTATTTGTTTCTCCTAACCGGGTCGTCATAATCTTGTAGAGCTGGCTGTTTTGCGGGATGGGGTTGCGGAACGGCAGAATGACATTTTCATAGATCAAAAGCCCCTCGCCGGGTTCGGAATTGTCCACATAGCGGATTTGCTGCGGGGAAATGCCCAGCCGTTCCGCAAGGATTTTTCGGTCGCCGGACGCCTGATTGAGCAGGCAAATGAAGTCGCTGTTTTCCAGAATGTTTTCGATCTCCGGGGAAGAAAGCAGGTCTTTGACGTTCTGCGTCGCCCCGGTCGGGATGCCTCCCCATTTTCTGAATCGCTTCCAAATCTCGCAGGAGAAAGCTGCCGTCTGTTCCTCTCGCAAAAGCAAATGGAACTCGTCGCAGAAGTACCACGTCGCCTTGCCTTGGCTGCGGTTTTGGGTCACACGGCCCCAAATCTGGTCTTGGACAATGAGCATACCGAGCTTCTTTAATTGTTTTCCCAGCTCTTTAATATCAAAGGCCACAATGCGGTTTTCGATGTTGACATTGGTGCGGTGGTTAAAGACGTTCAGGCTGCCGTTTACATACAGGTCAAGGGCCTGCGCCACACGGTCAGCCTCCGGGATATGCTGGTCTAACAGGGCTTGATGCAGGTCGGACAGGATAGGCATATTTTCCGGGCGGGGGTCTGCCAGATAGGGCCGGTAGATCACCTGCACGGCACGGTCAATGACCGTCTTTTCAATGGCTTCCAGCCCGTTCTTGCCGCCCATGAAAAGCTCACAGAACGACAGCACAAAGTCGGATTTCAGGGCCAGCGGGTTTTCGTCCTCACTGTAATTCAGGTTGATGTCCAGCGGGTTCACATAGGATTTGCTGGTAGGCGACAGCTTCACCACTTGGCCGTGGAGCCGCTTCACAAGGGGATAATATTCCGCCTCTGGATCGCAGATATATACATCGTCCGGCGTACAGAGGAACACGCTGACGATCTCGGATTTACAGCTCATGGATTTGCCGGAACCGGGAGTACCCAGCTTCAAGCCGTTGGGACACCGCGCCCGTTTTCTGTCCAGCATAATCATGTTGCCGGTCTTGGCATTGACACCGTAATACATGGCGTCGCCGCCCATGAAAAGCTCCTGTGTCACGAAAGGCACGAACACGGCCACGCTGGAAGTCGTCAAGGAACGCTCAATCTTGATGTGGTTGGCCCCCAGCGGCAGGCTGCTCATAAGGCCCTGTTCCTGCTGGTAGTCCAGACGGACAAGGGAACAGTTGTATTTCTGCGCCACACCTGCGGCCCAAAATACATCGTTCTCCAACTTCTGCCGGGTGTCAGCGGTGTTCATCACCAGAAAGGTGATCTGGAACATTCGCTCATTCCGGCTTTGCAGGGTTTTCAAAAGCTCCTTGGCGTCCTGTCCGTAGGTAGCAAGGTCGCTGGGCAGGATGTCCATGTCGTAGCCGCTGCGGACAGCTCGTTTCTGTTCCTGTATCTTCATGGCGTCAAGGTCGGTGATCTTGCGCTTAACCGTCTTGATGGCCTCGCTCTGGTCGATGGCCTGCACATGGAGATTGACGACAATGCCGTTTTCCGTGTTGAGAAAGTCGGCCAGCATTTCGTCCGACAGCTCCGGGGACAGGATGTTTAAGAAGCTCACGGCCCCATACTTGCCGCCCAGCCCGAACATCCGGGAATTGCCGAAGCGGAACGAGGACGGGGCAATAAAATCTTTGGTGGAGAGGCCGGACGGGGCCAGCCATTTCCATTCAAACTGAAACGGCTCGGCGTCGGGGTGGAGTACCCCATGCAGCACTTCCAGACGTTCTTTGGCATCCAGCACATGAGCCACGGCCCCCATCGTCTTGAAATAGCCCAGCAGGTCGGTTTCAATGCGGGTCAGACGGGCGCGGGCCATTTTCAGGTTGTCGGCCTCGATGGTGAATGTCAGGAACTTGCGCTTGGTGAGGCCGTTGTTGCCCCGTACAAGCTGGTCTTGCAGGATGCCGGAATACTCCGCCCGGATGTCGTCGAAGTCGTCACCCTGCGCCTTGATCTCAAAGCTCTTGGCGTACTGCTTGGGGTCGGTCTTGCGGTTGACAAAGGAAAGCTGGACGTGGATCGAGGCGTCCAGATAGTTGTAGAGATCGCACAGGTTTTCAAAAATGGCCGTCTTGGTGTCGGCCTGTGCAAGCTGATAGCTGATGTCGGCAAACTCGATACACTTGCTGAACGTGTTGGCCGTCACCTTGCAAATCCCGTCCGGGTACATGGCCTGATACGGGATGCTGGCCTGTGCGGAATGGGCTTTGCCGTCGCCCTTATACTTGCGGATGATGGCCTGTATTTCCCGCTTTTCGGCGCGGGTGAGCTTTACAGGCGGCTCGTTTCTTTGCTTTTCGGACAATCGCATTTACCTCCTTTTCCATTTGGTGCTGCCGCATAAGGGCAGTATAGGCGTTATCGGTTTGGTAGGGCCTTTCCTTGGGCTGGATAAAGCAGCACTGGACGATCTGCCATACCACCACTTCAAGGGGCTGGCCGTGGCGCTCGTACAGGGCCAGCAGGAAGCCCGGCAGCATGGCGAACACCATAATCAGGGCCGCCGCGCTGCCAGTTACCCGGCCCCGGAGCAAAAAATAAAGCGGGACGCCTACGAGAAGCGCACCGCCGAAGCAGATCAGTTGCCGTTTGGTAAGGTCAAACACAATCTTGGATTTTACGCGGGTCAAGTCCTTCGGGACGGTCACATAAGCCATTCAAATCACCTCGTTTCTGATGCATTTTCTTGTGGGGTCAGGGAAAGATCGCTGTCCACCTCGTTTCCCCAAACATCCCAGCCGGGCGCTTTCTGTCTGGCAAACAGCTCCACGCGGGGCAGGTCGCCCGCCAGCTCAATGATTTTGTCACGGGTCACGTCCGGCTTTTTGCTGTGTTCCTCCACAGGGGAAATAATAAACTGATGGACACCGGCGCTGCGGCGCTTGGGCTTGCCTCGTTTGGCAAGCAGGCAGATTTCCGCATTGCCTCTCGTCCAGTAGCCCAGCCCATAAAACCATGTGGGGCTTTTCTTGTTGAGCTTCAACCAGACAAAGGCCACCGTTTTGAACGTAAAGCCCCATGCCCGGATCAGGCGCAGGGCTTCCGGGAGCTGCGGGAATGTGGCCCACAAGAACAGCAGACAGTCCTTTTCCGCCAGCGTTTCCACCGGCAGGGCGCACAGCTCGTCAATGCTCATGGTGGGATAGTGATGTTCCGCCGCACCTGTTTTCTTGCACTCATACCGCCACGGCGGATCGGCGTAAATGATGTGGTATCGTTTCTTTTGTACTTCCTCGATGGTTGGTAGTCCTCCTGTCTGTTAATGTGCAGTAAAGACGGCTTTCGATATGCTGCCAGTCTTGAACAGACAGAAGCAGAGCAGAACCGTGTAGCCCATACAGCCCCAAATGGCCCCGGATATATCCGCTGCCTGTCCGATCTGCTGGATCAGCACCGCATAGATGCCGACAACCACCATAATCAAAAAGGCTTGGAAGCCCAGCGCCAACAGGGATTTCAAGTAGTTCTGGCCGACGCCGCGCCACTCCGCATTGCCCAGCGTGGCAAGGGGGATCGGCCCCAGCGCGGTCACGGCATAAATTTCAATCATTCTTCCGTATGTCACAAGGAAAATACAGATGGAAAGAATGTTCATCGTCAGCCCCACAACAAGGGTCTGGAACCACAGGCCGAGCAGCGGCCCGATGTCCATAGCTTCCAGTTGTGCTTCAAGGTCGGGAATGAGGGTGTCAAAGTCAATGCTGGTTTCCCCGATAATCACCCCGGCGCTCTGGTTGACGACGGCTTGGGTGGCGTCGAAAACGCCCATGACGATATTCCATGTGTTCGTCACAATGAGAATGGCAAAAGCACTTTTGAAAATCCAACGGAAGAACATGGACGTGTCAAAGTCGTGCATATTGTTCTTTTCCACGATCATGTCTATCAGCTCATAGCACATGATAACGGCAAGGATCGCCGCTGCAATGGGGACGATCACCGTGTCCGACAGGGATTGCAGCATATTGAATATGCCGCTGTTCCACGCTTGCGGCGTCGTCCCCACATCCGAGGCGATTTCCCCGACTTTCGTATTGACCGTGCTGAACAGCCCGGACAGGTTGCCCATGATGCCGTCGATTAAAATGCCTTTGATCCAATCCCCTATGAGTTCGCCTATCATGTGGGTTCACCTCCTTTGCCGCGCCCTCCCGCATGGAACCGGGAGAGCGCGGCGGGGTTTCAGGATTTAACAGTTATGGTTGGGTTGGTTGGCGGACAGCCGGGAAGATCAGCCCAGCAGACCAGACAGCAGGGGAACCAGAGTGACGCCGATCAGGGCAACACCACCGCCCGCGACGAGCTGCTTAACACCCTGCGACTTTGCTGATGTGTGATAAAGAAGTAGTAGAAGTGTAAAAAATTTTGCCGTTCCTA
>ERZ1034925.921-NODE-921-length-11250-cov-10.361679_pt1 | contig 11250 bp, 13 predicted proteins | sample MGYA00520687_ERZ1034925 | MGnify/ENA primary metagenome ERZ1034925 (study PRJEB33766, sample SAMN09781758) | gut metagenome | biome: gut microbiome | host: Homo sapiens | place: Madagascar | study: EMG produced TPA metagenomics assembly of the PRJNA485056 data... | reverse complement strand
ATATTGAAGTTACCAAAAGTAGCTTTAAAATTCTATCTATTTTTTTTAGAATTTTACTTATTTTAGGATTGTAATAGAGATCATTATTCATTCGAAAATCATATCTGTATTTAGTTAACCCTAAATTTTTTCTAGAGGTATTTAGAGCTTGAAAATATAAGATTGAAAACTTTTGATAGTCAGCTTGTAAATTATTTGCAAATTCAGTTTCGGCGGAATAATTGGCATCACAGATATTGTTTAAAACTCTAACAAATTCTCTGTCAAGGTAAATAAGATGTTTTTCTATATGTTTACGAAAATGAATAAGATCTTTTTGAATTGAAAATGTTAATGGTAAATATACATTAGATTCTATATGTAATAAGCCAAAAGAAAATACCTCTTCAACTAATAGTTTTGAGATATTAATAACTTGAGGAAGTTTGAGAGCTTTTTTATTTATTATTATTGTGAATAAACCTAAAAATCCTGTAATAACTATTGAAATAATAGATATAACAGAATTTATAAATTCTGGATTAAATTCTTTCAACAACTTATTGTTTCTTTCGAAGTAAAATCATAATTATTATATTTAAAATATCAATGTTTGTAAAATGGAGCATAAATCTATAAGGGGATAAAAAATGAAAAAAAGCAGTTTAATCATAGTTGGAATTTGTTCTTTGTTTTTGTTAACGGCTTGTGGTAATCACCATATTAATGAGCCTCAAAAGCTTGAGACAAGTGTTTCAAAAGAAGAAAAGAGTGTGCCAAAGCAGAAGAAAAAACAAGAAAGTCCTTCATCTTCGACAACAGAAGAAAAAGCGACACCATTTGATCCAGAGAAAGCAGAACAAGCTGCGGAAGCTTTTGTTTATAGCTATTATGATTATAACTCAGAAAATGAGCGTAACAAAAATGCGAAAGTTTATTGTACAAAAAACCTTCAAAAGAAGTTAAATTTGGTTCAAAGTGAACAAAGTATAGAAATGAAGTCTTCCATTACTTCATTCCACCTGTATGAAGCAATCAAAGAAAGTGAAGAAAACCAAGAGGAGGAATCGCAAAGTAAAGCTTATTTGGTTTTAGTGACTTATGATTTAAATGGGAATTCTGTCACACCTCAAGTGTTAAAACTCTCTGTTCAACAGGTCGAAGGGAAGTATTTGGTCAATAAAATGGAGTTGCCCTTAATGAATTAGGAGGTTATTTTGAATACAAATAGAATAAGAGATGAAACATACTGTTATTTTTTGATAAGAGAAAAAACTAATGATATAATACGAATATAATAAGAGGAGGCAGTTTCAAAACCATTTATTTTTTTGAACTTATAAGAAGTGACTGTTGATTAGAGTTTAGTAAGAGTCCTTTTAAAACTATAAAGTGTTTGATGTACATTTGGAGAAACAGAATTTTTACTGACTAATCGTGATATTTGTTATGATGAGAATTTGTGAATAGTTTTGAAAGAATGTGACGTGAAAAAGGATCTAATAATTGGCATTATCGAAATGGGAATAGCATTAGTGATAATTATTATAAGTTGTTTAATGCTTATTAGTTTGTGCTTTGCTTTTTTTCATTTTTACAATAATGCTTGTCATGGCTAAAGAGTAAAATAAAAAATTATCATTAATATTTAAGTGAATTTGTTTTAATAGCAGTTGTAAATCATTTTAGAATATAAAAAATAAAGACTTGTCCTAAGACAGGTCTTTTTAGTTTGGAGGAAAGTATGGAAACACCAAGAGTATATATTGTAAATTTAGGCACTTATAATAATGGAAGAACTATTGGAAAATGGTATGACTTGCCTGTAAATTATCCTATCGTGCAGCGCGAACTCCAACTGGATGCAGAACATGGGGAAGAGTATGCCATTCATGATTATGAAAATTTTAAAGGATTTAAAGTCGGTGAATATACTCCAATTCAGGCTTTGAATGCTTATGCGGAACAACTTGAAGAAATTTCAGATATTCCCCATGTTGAGGAACTTCTAGAAGTTTACTCTATAGAAGATATTCTTACTTATGGCTATGATCTTGACTTTGTAGAAGCTGATGATGAAGAGGATTTAGCTTTAGAAATCATTGAACAAATGGGTGGAACAGAAACATTAGACAAATCTACTCTAGAGCGATACTTTAATTATGAAGCTTACGGTCGTGATTTAGTTTTAGGAAGCGATTATGCTAAAACTTCCCATGGCTACGTTCGTATGATTTAACAAAGAGAGGAGCAGGTATGGATTTAACACAACTTCGTAACCAAATAAAAGATTCGGAAAGTCGTTGGAATATGAAATATCTTGCTTTTGATAGGCGTTTAAGAGAAATAGAACAGGAATTGCTCTTACCACCTTATGCCAGATTGTCTGATGTAATAAAATGGTGTGAAAAGCTCATACATTATGAACAAAAATTGGAGTTGATGCGCCAATCTACATTGACCTTGTCTCAAGAAGGTTGGGAAAAATTAGAAAAGAAGGTTTTAGAGAGTTATACAGAAGATCAAAGATCAATATCTATTTTATCAGAGTATGTTTGTTTCTTATTGAATCTAGAGAATAAATATAATCAACGCTTTTATGTTTTTCTCAATTTTTTAGATAACTGTATGCGTTATGTCAGAAGTTATTCAGAGGATTTAGAAAGAAATGGTCTGTCCATCACTGGAACTTTAAGTCAAGCTAAGCAACTCGGTTCGATGCATTGGATTAATGGAAAATCGTACCAAATAAAATTGGAAGTCTAAGTCGTTATTTGTGAATAGAGGACAAGAGAAATCTTGTCCTTATTTTTTTGTGTAAGGGGGGAGTATGGAGGAAAGATTTACAGATTTATGTACAGCACATAAATTAGCGAAATTATTTGAATATGAATTAAAAACAGTACAGAATTATATCAGTCAGATGAGAAGAAATCCAGAATTTAGTAAGTATGTTGTAGGTCCAAGAGGACATACAATGGTAAGTTATGCAGGTTTTTATGATTATTGGATAAAACAAGGAGAAAAGCAAAGAGAAATGTTATAATGAGTTATACATTTTTTCTGCTTGGTTCATAGGAGGGAGAATGTTTTATAAAAAGTTAAAAAATGGTAAATACCGCTATTTTGAAAAGTATTTTGATGAAAATCAAGAGAAGTGGCGTCAAGTCACAGTGACTTTAAATTCAAAAAGTAGAGTTGCGCAAGCAGAAGCTAAAAATAGATTAGCTTTAAAAATAAAAGAACAGCTTGAACAACAAATTTATCAGGAAATACCTACAATTCAAGAAGTTTATAATGATTGGCGAAAAATTAGAGATGAAGAATTAAAAGCTTCTTCTATTCATACAGAAAATGGTTCTTTTCAAAGATTTTTAAAAAAATTTGGGAAAAGAAAAATAGACAGTGTAAAAGGGAGCGAAATTCAGAAATTTATCTTAGAATTAAAGTTATCCCCAAAGACACGAGTGTTGAGAAGAAGTTATTATACGATGTTGTTTTCTTATGCGCAAAAGGTGGGCTATATAGAAGATAATCCTATGTCACAAGTTGTCTTACCTAAAGTAAGAACAACAGTGGATGATGTTAAAAAGAAACAATGTAATTTTTTAGATCGTACAGAAATGCGTACGATACTAGATTATGGTTATAGCATACCTAAATATTATAGACAAACGTCTTTGTTTGAATTTATGTTTCTTACAGGATTGCGTATAGGGGAGCTTCTTGCTTTAAGATGGGAAGATATTGACTTTGAAGAAATGACTTTAACAGTGAATCATACACTAAATCTTCATGGTTATGTAGCAGATGCTCGACAACTGCTTTCTCCTAAAACTGCCCATTCTTATAGAACTTTATCATTGAATAAAAGATGTATGGAAATATTGTCTGTCTTTCAAAAGGAGTGTTACGATAAGGAATTTATCTTTGTCAGTGAAAAAAATCATATTTATGGTAGAGATGAGCTTTCTGTTATTTTTAAGAAAATCTGTTCAGAGCAACTCGGAGAGGATAAAAATACGAGAAGGTATCATTTGCATATGTTAAGACATTCTCATATCTCATTACTCGTTGAAATGAATATACCTATTAAAGCCATTATGGAACGTGTAGGGCATTCGAGTGAGAAAATGATTTTACAGGTCTATAGTCATGTGACTAAAAATATGCGTAAAGAATTAAGAGTCAAACTGAACGATTTTAAATTATAATATTTGAATTGTAGTAAAAAAACTAACCAAAAATGAAGGAAAAGGGGGGAAAAATAGGGAAATAATATTGTGAGTAAATCTCTCGAGAATGCGATTATAGCGCACGGTTAAGGGATTTGTGTGATGTTATTTTTTAAGATGTTTTTATGAAACTTGTGAATTATAAACCAGACTATCTTCTAGAAGCTGTGTATAACTTGGATGTGGAAAACTTAAAAAAGCGAGATATCCGAGGAATTATGGTGGACTTAGATAATACACTTATCGCTTGGAATAATCCCGATGGAACACCCGAATTGCACCAATGGCTACAACTAATGCGTACAAATGGTATAAAGGTTATTGTCGTATCAAATAATAAACATGAACGTGTCAAACGTGCGGTAGCTAAATTTGATGTTGATTTTGTTTCGCGTGCGATGAAACCTTTTGCTTGGGGAATAAATAAAGCCTTAGTTAAACTTAACGAACAACCGGACCACGTCATTATGGTTGGGGATCAACTCATGACTGATATTCGAGCAGCTCATCGTGCAGGAGTCCGTAGTATTCTTGTCAAACAATTGGTGGAGTCTGACGGTTGGAGTACCAAGTTCAACCGTTGGCGTGAACGCCGTGTGTGGAAAAAGTTAATTCGAAAATACGGCTATCCTAAATGGAATACAAGATTATAACTCTGCAGAGGCAGGGTTATTTTCTTTTGCTGGACTTTTCCCGAGGTTTTCCACTTTATTTTTCTACTTATCCCAAGTTTTCCACAGTTTTACACACCTTATTCACAAAAATGTGGAAAACTGTGAATAAATGTGTGGAAAAAAAGAAACCTCAATGAAGTTTCTTTTTTTATTTACATTAAGCCACGTTCTTTATACCATTGATCAGGCTGCCAGATCCAATGTCTTCCATCTTTTTCAAGAAGATCAAAAGCTTCCTGTGGTCCCATGCTTGCTGCCGGATATTTAGGGAGCTCCTGATGAGCTTCATCCCATGCTTGGCGGATAACATCAATGAGTTCCCAAGAACGAGAAACTTCTTCCCAGTGGGAGAAATTAGTACCATCACCATGTAAAACGTCAAGCAAGAGTTTTTCATAAGCTTCGGGAGAATTTCCTAAAATTGCTGCATCATGGCGGTAGCCAAGTTTGATAGGCGCGATATTGAAGCCTTGACCGACTTCTTTGCCATTAATTGTAAGGGAGAAGCCTTCAGTAGGTTGGATATAAATGGTAAGGATGTTTTCCCCAAGAGCTGTATCAAAAATATTGTTAGGGTCTTGCTTGAAGACAATGTTAATGCGTGTTCCTTTTTCTGTCAAACGTTTCCCGCTACGTACGTAGAAAGGGACGCCAGCCCAACGGTCATTGTCAATGAGGAATTTTCCAGCGACAAAAGTTTCTGTGTTAGAATCTGGCGCTACAGAAGGTTCAGAACGATAGGCTGCAAAGTCCTTGCCATCAATCTTGCCCTCGATATATTGGCCAGGAATGAAAGCTTCAAGCGCTTCTTGTCTTGAATATTTACGAATGCTGTGGAGGGCCTTGACCTTTTCGTTCAAAATATTTTCTTGTGTAAAAGTTTGAGGTTTTTCCATAGCTAGTAAAGCCAAAACCTGGAGCACATGATTTTGAATCATATCCTTGAGTGCGCCACTCGTTTCATAATAACCACCGCGATCTTCAACACCAATACTTTCAGCAAATGTAATCTGTATATTGTCGATATGGTCCTTGTCCCAGATGGATTCAAACATTTGGTTGGCAAAACGGATAGCTGAAACCGATTGAATCATTTCTTTTCCGAGATAGTGGTCAATACGGAAGGTTTGGTCTTCCGAAAAGACGTCTTTAAGTGCGGTATTCAGTTCTTGAGCTGTTTCCAAATCACTTCCGAATGGCTTTTCGATAATCACACGTTCAAAACCTTTCCCTGTCAGAATCTTTTCTGACTTGAGATGGTTAGCAATGATTGAGAAAAATTGTGGCGCCATAGCCAGATAGAAAACTTGGTTGCAAGCAGTATCATACTTTTCTCGGAGCTGATCTCCCAGCTCTTTGAGGGCATGATAGTGACTGCTGTCATTGACATCATGGCTTTGATAGTAGAAGTGGCTCGAGAAGGCCTTGAGTTCGTCTTGATCATGGCTTAAACCCGCCAAAGATTCGATAACGATTTGGCGATAATACTCATCGGTCCACGGGCGACGCGCAGTACCAATCACTGCAAAATTTTCTGCAATTTCGCCTTTTTTATAAAGTTGGAAAAGGGCGGGATAAAGTTTCCGTTTAGCGAGGTCACCAGTTGCCCCGAACATGGTAAAAAGTACTTGTTTACTCATAAGTCTCTTCTTTCTATTGATTATCAAACATCATTTTCAGCATAGTCGATATAAGTATCAACATAGTCCAGATAGTCTTTGTTTAACTGTGCTTTTATATCCTGATACTCAGCTTCAGTATAGTCACGCTCAGCAATTTTAGCACGATAAAAAGGTAAGTTTAATTCTTTTTGAAGTCTCTCTTCAAGCTCTTTACGATTCATAATGATTTCCTTATATGAGAAAAATTTACTACTAAGAAAATTATATCACAAAATCACCTTTGCGCCCTCCAAGTGAGATTCTTTCGAATGAAAGTGATAGAATAGAAATATGTCTTTATTAACTTTTACACTTTGTATGCTCCTGCTTGGCGTTGTTGCCGGTATTGTAGGAAGTATTTTAGGTCTCGGTGGTGGAATTATTATCACACCGATTATTACCTCTTTTTTTGGTGTTGATATAAAATATGCAATCGGTGCAAGTATTGTCGCTGTTATTGCAACGAGTTCAGGCGCCGCCATTTCTTATTTGAAAGATGATTTGGTCAATGTTCGTGTTGCCATGTTTTTAGAAATTTTTACCACAATTGGTGGGTTACTAGGAGCGATTTTGGCCGGACTCTTTAATGCTGCGGTATTAAATATTCTTTTTGCTTGTTTATTGATTTTTCAAGCCTATAATATGTGGCGCAAGCTGCATCAAGGTGAGAAAGTCTTGCAAAATGTTACCTCAGACAAGTGGGCAGAAAAGATGAAGCTTAATTCTTCTTACTTTGATAAGCAAACAGGAAAAGAAGTCGCCTATCAAGTGGAGAAAGTCCCAGCTGGCGCTTCGATTATGTTTGGTGCAGGAATAGCTTCAGGACTTTTAGGTATAGGTTCGGGGGCGTTTAAGGTTTTAGCTATGGATACAACCATGAAAATGCCATTAAAACCGTCAACCGCCACCTCAAACCTCATGATTGGGGTAACTGCAGCAGCTTCAGCGACAGTCTACTTCTTTAACGGCTATGTTGACCCGTCCTTAGCAGGACCTTTAGCGATAGGAATTGTAGCTGGCGCAGCTATTGGCTCACGTATTATGCCACATTTACCTGCTCGGACGATTCGCTTGATATTTATTCCTGTAATTGGTCTTATGGCTTTACAAATGATACTTAAAGGACTTGGTTTATGACGGAAGAAAAAGAAAAATTACTTGAAATTGAACTCAGAATAGGAAAAATTTTAAGAGCGGGTGTATTCATTAGCTCGTCAATTATCATTATTGGTTTAATTATGTTTGTTTTCACGGGGCATTCTGGCTACCCAGGAACGACTTATCCTCGAGGCTTGTCTGAAATTGCAGAGGGACTTGTCGCCTTTAAAGCCTTTGCTTGGCTTATGACTGGTCTGTTTCTTTTGATCTTAACACCTGTACTTCGGGTGGTTGCTTCTATTTTTGCCTTTGCAAAAGAGGGCGATAAAATGTATGTCATTATTACGATGATGGTACTTGCTGTATTGGTTATAGCCATCCTTTTAGGGCATACAGGTGCGTAAGCTATTTCTTGCAAAACACTATTGAAACTGGTATTATAGGTAGTGCTGGGGGAGTGGTGGAATGGCAGACACGCATGCTTCAGGTGCATGTGCTCGTAAGGGCGTGGGGGTTCAAATCCCCTCTCCCCCATAACCAGTTACAATCTCGCTTAGGCGGGATTTTTTATTTAAGAGGTGAATATATGGTAAGAAGATTAACAAAAGAAGAGCTGCAGGAGCGCATAGATGAAAATCCCCTCCGTGCGCTAGCAAATATAGGAGAGGAAGTGGGCTTAACGCGTGTCGGGATTGAAAAATTGCTGAAAAGCTATAAGTTAGAAGATTATCGCAATCAAAAGATTAAAGCTTTACGTCGGACAGCAGCAAGGCAAAGAAGATTGAACAAATAAAGGAGAAATCATGGCAAAAATCGGATTTATCGGTACGGGAGTAATGGGCGCAGCAATGGCAGGTCATCTACTTGATGCAGGCAATGAACTGTTCGTCTATAATAGAACAAAAGCAAAAACAGACGCTTTAGTGGCACGTGGCGCAACTTACTGCGCGACGCCACAAGAAATTGCAGAAGCAACGGATATCGTTTTTTCTATTGTAGGCTATCCCAAAGATGTTCGCGAAATTTACTTTGGCGAAAAAGGTGTATTTAAAGCGGATGTACAAGGTGCATTTTTGGTAGATATGACAACATCAGAGCCGGCTTTGGCACAAGAGATTTATCAGGCTGCAAAAGAAGCGGGAGCTTCAGCTTTAGATGCTCCAGTATCGGGAGGTGACATTGGGGCGCAGAATGCAAGCTTAACAATTATGGTAGGTGGTGAGGAAGAAGCCTATGAACATCTCTTGCCTTACTTTGAAACTATCGGCAAAACGATTACACGTCAAGGTGCAGCAGGAGCGGGTCAACATACCAAAATGGCCAACCAAATTGCTATCGCAGGAACGATGACCGCAATGACAGAGCTAATGGTTTATGCAGATAAAGCAGGTTTAGATGTGGAAAAAGTTCTTCAAACAGTAGGAGGCGGATCGGCAGCCACTTGGTCAATGACCAATTATGCACCGCGTATTTTACGTGAGGACTTTAGTGCGGGTTTCTTCGTTAAACATTTTATTAAAGATTTAGGCATCGCTTTAGCTGAGGCTGAAAAAATGGGGCTTGAACTTCCTGCCACAGCAGGAGCGAAAAAGCTTTATGATCGCTTAGCAGAAGAAGGTTATGAAAATGATGGTACACAAGCGCTGATTAAACTTTGGTGGCCAGAAGGCGTGAGACCAAACAAATAAAAAAATAGACCAGATGGTCTATTTTTTTTTATTTGAAAATTTACATTTCCTCAGGTGCTTCAACACCAAGTAAGCGCAATGCTTCTTTTAAGACAAGAGAAGTCGCATTCGCAAGTGCTAAACGCGCTTGAAGTCCTTCGTTGTCCTCAAGGATACGTACATGTGCATAATATTTGTTAAAGGCTTGTGCCAATGAAATTGAGTATTTCGCAATAATAGAAGGCTCATACTTGTCGGCGGCACGTTTAACGACATTACCAAAGTCTTGGAGTAATTTCACAATTTCCCAAGCTTCAGCTGGTGTTTCTTCAACATTGACAGGTTGAGGTACATAGTTTGCTTTACGTAAGATGGAACGGATACGCGCATATGCATATTGGACGTAAGGGCCCGTCTCACCTTCAAATGAAACCATCTCTTCAAGGTTGAAGTCGTAACCATTGTTACGGTCAGTTTTTAAGTCATAAAACTTCACAGCGCCAACCCCAACTTGTTGTGCGACACGTTCTTTGTTTGGCAAGTCAGGATTTTTATCATTAATTTGTTTCAGAGCACGTTCTACCGCTTCATCAAGTGTTGTTTCTAACTTAACAACATGACCTTTACGTGTGGAGAATTTTTTCCCGCCTTGGGTTACCATACCGAAGGAAACGTGTGTCATATTGTCTGACCAGTCATAACCGGCTTCCTTGAGTACTGCCTTCAATTGTTTGAAGTGATTTTGTTGCTCGCCACCCACAACATAAAGTGATTTTACAAAATCAAAAGTTGCTTTACGGTACATTGCTGTTGCCAAGTCACGTGTGATGTATAGGGTTGCACCGTCAGTTTTCTTAATCAAGGCCGGATTAAGGTTGTATTTTTCGAGGTCTACAACCATAGCACCTTTAGACTCGTGCATTAAGCCTTTAGATTCTAAGTCTTCAACAACGGCATCCATCTTATCAGAGTAGAAAGATTCACCTGTAAAGTGATCAAATTCAATGCCTAATTTGCCGTAAATACGGTTAAATTCAATCAAGCTGACATCAGAGAACCATTTCCAGATGCGAAGTGCTTCTTCATCGCCTTGTTCCATCTTAAGGAACCAAGCACGACCTTCTTCGTCTACCGCAGGGTCTTCTTTAGCTTCAGCATTGATTTGCACATAGAGTTTCAATAACTCATCGATTGGATTAGCAGTGATTGTCGCTTCATCACCATATTTTTTATAAGCAGTGATCAAGAGACCAAACTGTTTACCCCAATCCCCCAAGTGATTGATTTTGATTGTATTGTAACCAATCTTTTCGTAAATTTTTGAAAGGGAGTCTCCGATAACCGTTGAGCGCAAATGACCAATAGAAAAAGGCTTGGCAATATTTGGAGCTGACATGTCAATAGGAACATTAGCACCATGACCGATATTTTGGTCGCCATAGTCTTCTTTTTCAGTGATAACTTCGTTGATAACTGCTGTGGCAACAGCTTTTTTGTCAAGGAAGAAATTCACGTAAGGACCAGTAGCAACTACTTTATCAAAGCCAGTAGCATCAATGTTCTCAGCGATTTCACCAGCGATGATTTGTGGGGCTTTGCGCAAAGTCTTGGCTAAACTGAAAGCTGGAAATGCGATATCGCCCATTTCTGATGATTTTGGTTTTTCAAGCAAATTTTCGATTTGTTCGAGTTCAAGCGCACCATCGAGTACGGCGAACAAAGATTTTGCTGCTAATAGTTTTTCATTCATGGAATAATTATACCATAATAGAAATAAAAAAGTATAGTGCTTATTGCGTTAAATTTTAAGCTTTATGAGTGAAGTGAGCCAAATAACTTATAGGATAAAGAGCTTTCTTTTTCATAGCTGTCTTTTTGTGTGATGTCTTGAATTTAAGGGTTGAAAAAATAACAAATGACTTATTTTGTATTTTTA
>ERZ1034925.920-NODE-920-length-11254-cov-360.320654_pt1 | contig 11254 bp, 8 predicted proteins | sample MGYA00520687_ERZ1034925 | MGnify/ENA primary metagenome ERZ1034925 (study PRJEB33766, sample SAMN09781758) | gut metagenome | biome: gut microbiome | host: Homo sapiens | place: Madagascar | study: EMG produced TPA metagenomics assembly of the PRJNA485056 data... | reverse complement strand
AGAGAAAGGGACAGGCTGAACGCATTGCCGCGACCATACGACATAACCGGGCCAGAGGAAAACATCAGATAACCTCAATGTCTGATATTGTCAGGGATCTTTCGCGTCTGGGCTGGACAGATGAGCGTATTGGCACAGAGTTGGGCATGGATCAGGATGAAGTGCTGAGATTGAAACAGATAAGTGGGCTGACGGAGCTGTTTCAGGAAGAGGATTTCAGCCCGGCATGGACGGTTCGCTGAGACCATCAGATATGTATATTATTTCAGTGAGTTAATGTTTTGAGCAGGAAAAATAGTACCCCGGAAGTTGTGGAAGACATTATTGCGCAGAAACTGGAGGCTGCTGGTTGCTGGCGCAGAGCTTCTGCCCGCTGGCTTTTTGTTATGGGAAATGTTGAATGTACAGAAGCACAACGGGAGTGGTTGTTGTTGCGCCGGAATTATTGTCTGGCGCAGATATCGTCCCCGCCGCTACCTGAAAAGCTGGATATCAGCGAAGTGGCGAAAGCTGCAGATGCCACGCTGAGGCGAATGGGGATTACCAGCCCGTCCGGGGAGATATTCAGAAAAGGTACACCGGTCTGTTGATATTCAGGTAACAGGTATTAATGATGAAGAAAGATATGGCGGACAGTGTGTCAGTGACATGGCAACTTTTGTGCGATGATCATGGTTTTACCCGGGAGCACTAAAATCTGCTGAAGAAGTTCAGCCCGGAGGCATTACGTGAAATTATTGCTGAAATAGCCTGCTGCCATCCATCAACCAGTATATTGCTCAGGAATAAGTGGCTGACACCGCCGGAGAATATTCTGGAGCAGGTTACCCATGAATACGTACGAAGAATACATAACTGTTCATCTTTCAGGAGCGAGAAGGAGGCGGAATCCTGGTTAAATGAGCTGTTTTTTGCTGTGATTGCCCCGTTATACCGTGTTGCCCCCGGACAATCAGAACAGGTTGAGTCCTTTGTTCTGCAGCTTATTGCCGAACAGGAGCGGGTTTGGGAGCTTATTCTAACCAATGATGGTTGTTCATGGCATTGCGCACTTTATGATATATTATTTCATTTGGTTTTACGAAATATGGAAGACCAGCCTGAACATGAGAGACAACGAATAACAAAAATGCTTAATGAGTCCGATACAAGGCGGGTTGCAGAAGAGATTAAATTCCGGATTCAATATCTTCAGGATGAAGAACAAAAGAAAGTTTTAAGTGAGTTGGTAAATGTCCTGATTTCAAAAAGATAAAACATGTCGGAGTAATTTTTCTATATATTAAAAAACAGGTGCGTATTACCATAAAGGAGATCGGTGAGTAACCGTTATTGGATGATCTCCTTCCATAAAAATACGCGCAATCTAACGGTTCGCTCTGTGCCAAAAAAAGACATTGCTCACAATATCGAGTTAATCATTCGGCCGTTAAACATTCCCATTGAAAAATTTCTCAGTATAGAATATACCAATGTTGAGGGCATTCCTCTTACATCTCGAAGGATAACTATCATGGGTCTAAAACCAGGTCCAAAACCAATTGCTAAGTCAACAGGAAAACCGGATCAACGCCGACGCGATAATAAAGATACTCCTGGCAATACTCCGGGATTAAAGCCAAGTAAGTCCACAGGTAAGTAAAAAATAAGGGTATAAATACTTATTTATACCCTGACTACATATCCAGTCTACTGAAGGTGTTTCTGCAGCCAGATGCACGTTCCTTCTATATCATACGCCTGTGCCCCATACCCTTTAGCAAGCAAAGTCTCTGGTAAATACTCGTCATATTTATCCAGATACTTGTCGGGAACAACTGCAGCAAGCTCAAACTCTGAAGGTAGCCCCGACAATAGCATTTTCTTAAGTGCACGCTGGACAGAGGCAACGCCTGAGTCCTCTACCTCTATCACACCTGCAAATGAACTGGCTTTAAAGCCACAACGTATAAGCAGGGACGTAATTGTATTGACAATTTTATCCCCCATCCACGGGATCACGTAGCAGTTCTGACCACTGGCAATAAAACAGTCATTTTGTAGATTGTAGCGTTGGAAGTTGTCACTTCCTTCCGCGAAGAGGCTTCTGGCTGCGGCATCAGCATAATCGACTCTCTTGTTGCCTACCGCGATACGGTAATCATTTTCCCTGTAGATAGTGAGCATTTCCTGGCGAACAACATCATGAACAGACATCCCGCTACCACTGAATAGTGGCGGCTGACCGCCTTTAGTCGTCTCAACATAGATAACCTTTTTTTCAACCTCGATCTCTGTCACTTTCCAGCGCCGTCCGCCGAAGATGATGTGCTGCTCCGGCAAAAGTGGGGAGTCTACAGGCACTGTGCCAAGAGTTCGGTTTCCCGTTACAATGCGAAACTCCTCAGGTGTATTGAATACGGTATAAAACGTGTAGTGATTAGTCAGTTTCTCCCCCTCAGCCCCGACAACTATTTCACCGCTGGTTAGTTGAGTGAGCAGGCCACATGTCCCCATATGTTTAAGCAGACTTTTGAAGTCATTTATATCCACATTCCGGAACGGACCTGTCTGGCAAAGTTGTGACCAGAGCTGATCGGCACGAACACCTCCCCATTGCGCAGTAATAGCCAAGATCTGGTGTAGTAGTGTGGAGTAATGTTTCTGCCGGATATCTGCAGGCTCGAACCAGCGCTTAGAGATCATCAACCTGATCATTGCCATCGCCTGAACCAACTGCAGCCGTAAATGATCCACAATGCTGCTGGTTGCGGTAAGTTCAGGTTCAGTAATTAACATTCTCAGCACCGATGGGGAATCGCGCCGCCCTGAACGTCCCATGCGTTGACGCAGACTGGAAACAGAATGCGGAGGTGTCACTTGTATGACAGACTGCACCTTACCAATATCAATACCCAGCTCCAGAGTCATTGTACAAACAGCGGTTGTGGGCAAATTCCCTTTCTGCAGTCGGGCTTCAAGCGCCTCACGCAACTCCCTTGCAAGGGAACCATGATGAGGAAAGAATTCATTAGGAACGACATTTGCTTCACACATGTCGCTCAGTGTTGCCGCTATGCTTTCAGTACGCTTTCGACTGTTAGCAAAGACCAGGTGGGAATCGCCACGGCAGAGCCTGAAAATATCCGCGCAGACGAGCTGTTCAGCAGAGCTCTGGAGCTCTTTTCCTTTTTCGGGCACCCGCTCAAGATAACCTTTAACCTGAACCTGTATTGTGGCTTTGCTATTACTGTCTGTTACCGTTTCACAAGGTAATCTCTTATCCGGGCGCAATAGTTCTGGTACTTTTTCCAGCTCTCCCAGCGTGGCACTCAACGCGACACGGGGAACTGGATTCAACTGGCGTCCCAGCACATGGTCAATTCTGTTAAGCAGAGAAAGCAGCTGTATACCACGCTCTGAGCCAATAAAAGCATGGAACTCATCAATAACAATGTATGCCACAGAAGAAAACGCCTGTTTGAGCCAACCCAATGAGTTTATGAGCAAAGACTCAAGTGATTCAGGTGTGATAAGTAAGATGCCAGAAGGGGTTGTCCGTGCTTTCTTCTTTTTGCTTTGTGGTACATCCCCGTGCCAGGGCGTCACTTGCATTTCCAGGGCTTCACCAAGACTCTCAAGACGACGGTGTTGATCGTTAATTAATGCCTTCAATGGACTGATATAGATAATGCCAAATCCACCAGTGAGATCTGCAATCGCTGAACAGGCAGGAAGAAAGAAAGCCTCTGTTTTACCCGCAGCTGTACCTGCACTAATTAGTACATCACGATCACGGGCTAAAATTGCCGGAATAGAGCTTTCCTGCAAGGGCCTTAAGGATGACCAGCCCTGCTTATAAACCCACTTACGGACACGGGGATCAAGACTATTGTAGGCACTACTCATAATCTGAAATTCGCCAGGCCATCATCGTCATCACTTTCCTCCACAATGGCATCATCCATATCGCTGAGCTTGTCTTCTTCAATCGCCACCCCCTCAATGAGGGTTTGCCAGTTCATCGTTCTGTTTTGTTCCAGCACAGCCAGCATATCCAGAAAACCTTTTATGGTATTGCGGGGAGTTCGAAAGTAAGCATCTCCGATGGTTTTGCTGCAGTGATGCAGAAACCCGGTCAGAGCATCATCTGGCACCAGATAATTTGCGGGATCTCCACCAGCATAAACATGACGAAGGTTTTTCAGTAAAATATACAGTTCCTCAGGAGTGAGGCTGGCAAGATGCAGCGTGGGGGACGAGTAGTCAATCACGCCAGCTTTCTGTGCGAATCGGTTTTCTGCCAGACGCGACTGGAGCGCTTCATAGCTGTAGAGCCCCTTACGTGGATCGAAAAGAAATTCTGGCGTCCCCCCGAGGATAAAACCAATATTTTCGGCGGAGCCTTGCAGGCAGTCATTCAGGATCCGCAAAATTTGTTCGTAGTTGGCCGTTCTCGCTTGCGTATTATTCAACTTGAAGAGGTTCACCATCTCGTCGAGGCTAACTAAAAGTCCGGCATAGCCTGCCTGACGGACAAAAAGGCTCATCAACTTCAAAGAATCATAGAACGAGGCGTCTGAGATAATCGTTCGGACGTCAAGATCATTACGGGCATCAGTTTTTGTGGTGTACTCGCCCCGCAACCAGCGAATAGCATTGGATTTTAAGGTTTCGTTATCCTGCTCATGCCCGCGCCAGAATGCGTCAATGACCTTCGCAAAGTCATATCCTCCCACCATATCTGACAAAGCAGCAAGGCGTTTATGAATAACGGATGAGACCAGGGAGCCGTTCGCATCAGCTTCCTTCCTTGCCTCAGTAACAAACCTTTCCACAACGCTAAGTAATGCATTGCCATCTGGTTTGTTTCTGGTGGACATATTTTTCATAAGCTCTGAGTAGAGATTACGAGCCTGACCTCCCGATGAGTGGATACGTCTGTCGGGAGAAAGGTCTGCACTGACCGTGACCAGCTTCTTCTCTAACGCAATAGACCGTACAACACTTAAAAAGAATGTTTTCCCGGAACCGTACTCACCAATGATAAGCCTGAAGCTTGCCCCGCCATCAGCAATCCGTTCAATATCCTGATGGAGGGCGGTTATCTCATTCACGCGGCCAACCTGGATATGCTGAATACCTATTCTTGGCGTTACTCCCGACTTAAGTGACTGAATGATAGCGTCGCGCTCTTTCACTCTTATACGTGTTACAGACATTCACTAACCCTCTAATTCTTTGGCTATTTCCAGGTCAATCCAAATGTGATCATCAGCATCTTCCAGCACTGGTGCATCAACCACCGCATAGGACCAATCGTTAATCACCTCAAGCGCACCGCCGAGCATCAGGTTCCAGTTACTACACAACTCTGTCGCCTCTTTTCTGGACCATTGTTCTTTCTCCAGCAACCTGCGATAAAGTTGGCTATGAGCGGAGTCAAGTCCCCCTTCCCCGGTTAATGAGGCTGGAGCGCTTTCTGGTTGTTCTGGTTCTTCTTCAGTGAAAATTGAGTTCAGTAATTTACGAACATCATCAGTGGCAGATTCGTGGCGGGCAAGTACGTTGGCATCCAGCGTAAACCCTGCCGTCGACTGATTAGCTGGTACAGATGAAACGAGAGCAGTTTCAGTTGCGGAATGCTGATGGATATTGCTTGATACGGATGAGGGATCCAGTCCCAGGCTTGTATAAATCTTCTCAAGCTGTTTGATTTCGGCAGGCGTAATTCTGCCGTCAGAGCAAGCGACACTAACGATAACCTTACCCACAGCTGATTTTTCCGCTGCACCGAGTAATTCAATCCGGCTTTTCATTCCCGTCATATTCGCCGGAGTATGAAGCTGCCACGTTAAATATGCGTGCAGAGAGCGCTTTTCATCATCGCTGAAGCTGGCATTGTTGTTGATGGCATTCTCAAGCACTTTCTGTTCGGCTTGATCGAGAGAATTGTCAATCAAGGCGACTACCGAACCTAATCGGAGCGTCAATACAGCTGTGATAAATTCAGGAGAAGGTGAGAAACGTCCTCTTTCACCAGCAGGGAATAAAACAAGTACACCATCGACATCTGCCTTTACGTGGTGGTGATAGGGGTCAGGAGCCAGACAGTATCCCATTTTCTGTGCAAAGGCTTGCATTAAGTCGGCCTCTTTTTTATTGATCTTCGCCGGACAGGTGGCATTCATATGTGACCAGTAGTCAGCAACTGAAACTATCCCACCCTTACTGCGGATTGCGTCATCAGCCCAGTGTTTGAATGTACTTAATATTTTTTCTGCGCTTTCGTTAACGATTTCTGAAGGCAGCAACAAAATTGCAGCGGTATCATTTGCTGAAGTACCTTTTCTACCAAGGTAACGACTGTAAGCATCCAGTTCACCTGTGCATATATCGGCAATGGCCATAAGCTTCTGAACAGGGCCTTTCAATGCACCTGGATCAGGCAAGTCGGGAACAGGAAGCCGAATACCTCGCAAACTGGGACTTGCAGGCGTGTAATCTAAACGCAGACGCGCTTTATTCGGCTTCACTACCATCCCTTCACCGTATTTAAGGGTGTAACGCCGTTTAAATAGTGCAGCAAATTCTTTCGCACAGCGGCGGGCGGGGGTTCGTAATGAGTATTCAGCATGGTTTGTCACCCACGTCAGAGCCAGATCCGCTGGAACCGGGGCTCCTGTATCAACAGTCTTTGCCAGGATTAACCTGAACTGCATGCTATTGCTGAACTCCGAATCATCGTTGAGAGCTGCTGCAAGATTTTCGTTCGGACGAAGAATGGACATCGCTTCAAGTAACTGGGATGAGTAATTCCGGAAAGATCGGTTTTCATTGAAAACCGATCTAAGACGGCAGATCTCTTTGAAAAGAGAATAGAACTCATCGTTGGATATATTGTTGTCCCTGCTGTCAACAAGCGCCCTTCTTTCCAGACCATACAGATAAATGAAAACGTAACCAATTGGGCAGGAAGTGTCGCATCTGTCGCTGGCAAGCCAACTCAGGTACGCACCACGAGCTTCAGGTGAAAGTGAGGAAAAACTGGGCCAATACCCTAATGAACTATCTTCGTAAATGTAAGGTGTGGGGTATATTTTAAGCGTGTCGTCAACTAGCGATGCCTCGTTATTGCCATCATAATAACCGCCTGAGTTATGCCCGGCAGGTTTCATACGCTGCCCAAGATAGAAGTGACCGCCGGTAACCTCTATCCCACTGACTGTGATCATCTCTCCCGGAAAAATCCAACGAGCCAAAGCACCGGTAGTTTTTGAGAAATTCTGGCGTTGAGTGGCTGTTATGCTGTATTCGACATTCCGCCCGCCACTTAGTGTAAACGTAGCCAGATTGTCATCTTCGCTGTCCTCGTTTTGCATTACAGACTGATTTTTTTTGTTGTTAGCAAGCCATTCTTTAGGTGGTGCTTTCACAGGAGCGGAAGTATAAGAGCCCGCGGACTTAGTTTTCTTCTTTTTGAAAAAAAGAATATAAATCAAATAAATAGCTACTATAAATATCCATAACTCCATGAGGCAGTAACCTTAAAAATAGCTTTTCACGCACACCAAAAAGGATGACGATGGGAAGTGGATTAATCTCAAAATAATACTTCTAAATTAAAAAGGTTAAAAGCAAATCACAACCTTCCTGAGCTTCCGCTTTTCTCTTTCAGAGGGCTGAAGTCGTTATCTGTAACCAGAGGAGATCAGTAGCCCGTTATGCCAGCTAAAGCACTCCGGGCAGATTGCCCGGAGTGCTTAATATTTTAATGGATTGTTAATCTTCGCATACTCAAAGGGGCTGGTATTTTCTTTCGAGTTTGTATCCAGAAAATCCCCCCACCACTGTAGCATCAACCGACGCTATTCCAGGTGTTCTGTTTTATGGATATAAGCCGCCCTTAATGAATTACGTTCCATGTGGCTCATCTGACGTTCAGCCGCTTTATCTCGTGCTGTTTTGGTCTTAATACTTCCATGCCGCTGCGATTACCTCTTAAACCAGCCCTTACCATTTTTATGGGTACGATAAGAAAACTTTATCGGGCACGATCGATTTTATCGATCGATTCGATCGAAAACATTCCTTTTACCCTGTCTTTTGCATGGTTTTAGAATGAGCAACCCCATTTATCGTTCGGGGAAAGTGATAGCGGAGATGATTGAAATGAATAAGGTTATTGCGGTTTCAGCGCTTGCCATGGCAGGCATGTTTTCGACCCAGGCTCTGGCTGATGAGAGCAAAACAGGCTTTTATGTGACCGGTAAAGCAGGTGCTTCTGTTATGTCACTTGCAGACCAGCGTTTCCTGTCGGGTGATGGAGAGGAAACATCAAAATATAAAGGCGGTGATGGCCATGATACGGTATTCAGTGGCGGTATCGCGGCCGGTTATGATTTTTACCCGCAGTTCAGTATTCCGGTTCGTACGGAACTGGAGTTTTACGCTCGTGGAAAAGCTGATTCGAAGTATAACGTAGATAAAGACAGCTGGTTAGGCGGTTACTGGCGTGATGACCTGAAGAATGAGGTGTCAGTCAACACACTGATGCTGAATGCGTACTATGACTTCCGGAATGACAGTGCATTCACACCATGGGTATCTGCAGGGATTGGCTACGCCAGAATTCACCAGAAAACAACCGGTATCAGTACCTGGGATTATGGGTACGGAAGCAGTGGTCGCGAATCGTTGTCACGTTCAGGCTCTGCTGACAACTTCGCATGGAGCCTTGGCGCGGGTGTTCGCTATGACGTAACCCCGGATATCGCTCTGGACCTCAGCTATCGCTATCTTGATGCAGGTGACAGCAGTGTGAGTTACAAGGACGAGTGGGGCGATAAATATAAATCAGAAGTTGATGTTAAAAGTCATGACATCATGCTTGGTGTGACTTATAACTTCTGACAAAACTGCTCCTGAAAGATAATAATTACCCATCTTCTGTAATTAAACGAAGACTCCCTGCAGTAATTATACTGCAGGGTTGTTTGTTATCTGTTTCACAGGAGACTTCTGATTTTTATTCTCTTCACAATAATGTTGTCGATATACTCCGATGAATATCAGAAAGCTGTTTTATACGGACAATATATCCCGGATTTTATTGTTTTTATTCTTCCCGGGCATGTGTGTAATAACCACTGCCGCATGCGGATACACTGAGAAGAATGCCACCGGGAATGTGTTGCTGCTGTTTCTCCTTCTGATTCTTGCACACAGAAATACCCTTACATCCATTACAGCTCTGTTATTTCTGTTCTGTTGTGCACTGTATGCACCTGTCGGTATGACGTACGGAAAAATCAACAACAGTTTTATTGTCGCGTTGTTGCAGACCACGGCGGATGAGGCTGCGGAGTTTACCGGGATGATTCCTGTTTATCATTTTCTGGTCAGTGCCGCGATTCTGGTGTTCATGGCTATTTTCTGGCGGACACACCACCGTGGTCAACGTAACGCGATGGCTCTGTTGTTATTCGTATTATGCTCTGTAAACAGCTGGCCGTTACGGATGGTTAAAGGAACAGTTGTGGGGACAACTGACACATTGCGTGAAATGCAGCGTTATGAACAACTGAGTCGGCACGGTGCTGACAGCTGGAAAATCCTGCCGGGAGCACCATTATATGACACGATTGTTATTGTTACTGGTGAGAGTGTCCGCAGGGATTATATGTCGGTATATGGTTATCCCGAGCCAACCACACCATGGCTGAATACGGCTCCCGGTTTATTTATTGACGGTTATACATCGGCAGCAGCCAGCACCGTGCCTTCCCTGAGCCGGACACTGATTTATGACTATGAGCAGAACCCTGATTCCGGCAACAACGTGGTAGCGCTGGCAGCAAAAGCAGGATACAGCACATGGTGGATATCCAATCAGGGAAAACTGGGAGAGCATGACACACGCATCTCTGTTATTGCTTCTGATGCGGACCATACTGTTTTCCTCAAGAAAGGCAGCTTTGCTTCCCGTAAAACGGATGACATGTTGTTGTTACAGGAAACAGAACGTGCGCTGGCAGATACATCCTCTCCGAAGGTGATTTTCCTGCACATGATGGGGTCTCATCCGAACCCGTGTGATCGGCTTCACTCCTGGCAGAATAATTACCTGGAGCAGTATTCCCGAAAAATTGCCTGTTATCTTGCCAGCATCAGTAAACTGGATAACTTTCTTGGTCAGCTTGATGGTATCCTTCGCCGACACTCACGTCATTTCGCCATGCTTTACTTTTCTGACCATGGGCTGTCGGTCAGCGACAGTGCTAATCCTGTTCATCATGATGGTCATGTGCAGGGAGGCTACAGCGTGCCCCTGATTATTACCGCCAGTGATATAACCTCTCATCAGTCCCTCAGCAGAAAAATCAGTGCCCGTCATTTCACAGGTATTTTTCAGTGGCTGACCGGTATTCGTACCGAAAATATACCGCCATTCAATCCACTGACAGACGAAGATAATGAACGCATTATGGTTTTTAACGGAGAGAGGTATGTACAGGAAGACAGTCTGAAACCGCAGCCGCTTATTCTTCCGGACCACAGGTAATCATATATGGCAAACTGTAATACAGTTGCTTGTACTGAAAAGTATTCTGTATAAAACAGAATCCATATTCATATCAGCACAAGGGACCACCAAATTCCGGCAGTATTCCTTACGTCAGTTATCCCGCATCACTCTGTGAGTGAGTTTTTTTTATGAGGTTACTTTTTCATTGAATATAAATAATGAATAACCGCAGATTCTGATAATCCTCCTCCAGGGAACAATCAGGTAAACAGTAAATACATCAGTTAATACCATTTTGTCTTTTTAACAAAGAAAATATTCATGGAGTAAGTTCCCGGGCATTTGCCCGGGATGATTACTGTTTTAATGGATTATTAATCTTTGCATATTCAAATGGACTGATAAATTTTTCTCTGTTTGCATCCAGAAAATCGGCCCACCATTGTAGCATCAAGCGGCGTTCTTCCAGATGTTCTGCTTTATGAATGTAAGCAGCACGTACACCGTTACGTTCCTGATGGCTCATCTGACGTTCAACAGCATCGCGGGACCACAAACCTGATTCTATTAACGCACTACATGCCATCGCCCGGAACCCATGACCACAGACATCCCGGGTTGTGTCATACCCCATAACCCTCAGGGCTTTATTTACGGTGTTTTCACTGATTGGTTTACGTGGGTCATGTGCTCCCGTAAATATCAGACCATTTTCACCAGCCCATGTCTGAAGTTCTGTTAGTATGG
>ERZ1034925.916-NODE-916-length-11295-cov-5.010409_pt1 | contig 11295 bp, 9 predicted proteins | sample MGYA00520687_ERZ1034925 | MGnify/ENA primary metagenome ERZ1034925 (study PRJEB33766, sample SAMN09781758) | gut metagenome | biome: gut microbiome | host: Homo sapiens | place: Madagascar | study: EMG produced TPA metagenomics assembly of the PRJNA485056 data set... | reverse complement strand
GAAGAGTTTACCTCTCCCGCCCGTAGCTCTACCCTTAGAACAACTGTCCCGGCAATTTTAATTTCTCTTTATAATAAAACTGCTGTTCAAATGCTTCCGCTTCGTTTTCGTCCACGTAATATCCCTCCGGTGCAGAATACTCACCCGTAATACCATTCAGATATCCCGGTATCAGCTCCTTACACAGGAAAAAGGATGCATCCTCGCCTTCCGGTAGTCCATGATAACGGATTCCGAATTCACTTGCATAAGTAAATCCACTCTTCCCGTAGAAATCAATGTTCCCTTCAAAGCACAGTGCTCCGCAGCCAAGTTCTGCTGCTTTTGCAACAGAGTAATCAAGCAAGATCTTGCCATAGCCTTTCCGTTTCAGCTCCGGTGCTATGCAGATTGGTCCCATTGTCATAATCGGAACGACTCTGCCGTCATCTGCCTGAATTACCGCATGCATAAACATATTCTGTCCGATGAGATGTCCTTCCTGCCATGTAACATCATGTGTCACCGGATCTTCCTTTGCCACACGTTCCCGCATAACAAAATCCAGCTCTTTTACAAATGCTACATCCTTTCGCAACTGATGTAATACATAGTGTTCGAGGCATCCCGGACGATATACATTCCAAAAACTTTCTCTTACGAGATTCTCTACTTCGCAATATTCATTTGCCTGTTCTAAACGTATGATAATGTTGTTTTTATTCATTTTTTACCTGAATCGTAATCTTCGCTTTCCTGCCGCTTCCATCCTTTGCAGTTGCCGTAACCTTAACTTTTCCTTTCTTGATTCCGGTTACTTTACCTTTTGCATTTACCGTTGCAATCTTTGGATTAGAGGAAGTCCACGATACTTCTTTACTGATTCCTTTTGAAGGTGAAAGTACTGCTTTGATCGTTGTCGACTTTTTAACCTTAATTTTCTTAGTCTTTGCGATCAGCTTCACTTTCTTGACAGCCTGTTTCATAACTGTAATTTTGTAAACTGCCTGAATAGAATCGTCCTCATCCGAAGTTGCCATAACAACAATCTTCCTGCCTTTGGCACTCTTCTTTACGGAAACAACACCTTTGCTGTTGACGGTTGCATATTTCTTATCTGCGGTACGGATTGACCAGGTTACATCCTGATTATCCGCATTTGCCGGAAATACATTTGCTTTCAACGCGATTCGCTTACCCGGTGCAACCTTCCTGGTAATACCCGTGATCGTAATCTTAGCCACATCTACCGGTTCATCATTATCCATATCATCATCGGAATCATTCTGCTTCGGATCATTATTTGGAGCTTTATCACCCTTCTGATCAGAATCCTGGGTTGCTTTTGCTAAAACCGTGATCCGGCAGGTTGCCTTCGCACCGCTTCCATCTTTGGCAGTTGCTGTGATCTCCGCCGTTCCTGCGGCTACCGCTGTTACGGTGCCATCTGTTACGGTCGCAATATTTGCATTATTGGTTGACCATTGTACGGACGTATCAAATGCATCATCCGGTGTTACCGTTGCTATCAATGTTGTATCATCACCAACAGTCAATGTTTCCGACGTGCTGTCTAATGTTATCTTAGTCACCGGAATTTTCTCATATATTACTGTATAGGTTACAGCATCGGTAACCACCTGTTTTGTTCCAACCTCATATACTTTGCCCGATGCATCTTTCCATTTTCCGGCATAGCCTTTCTTTGCAGGAACCTTCGGCAATGTAACTTCTGTTCCCTTATACACTTTTTCTGAAGCCTTCACTTCGTTTCCATCCGAATTAAGATATTTCACTTCACACTGTGTAAGCACCTGTCCGTTCTCATCTTTTGGCTCGGATGAATATATATCCTTCTCTCCATCCGTGGATGAAATGTCATTATTACCAATCAGCGTAATATTTCCCGACTCAATTGCTTTTTTCGAAGAATCCTTTGGTACATCTGTCTTTACTGTTGAATCCTTGATCGTAACCTTATCTCCCTTGATTGCCGGAACATCTTTCTCACCGCTTACACTGATATTCGCATCCTCAATGGTAACAGAACCGGTTGCTTCAATCCTTCCGGAGCTTAATTTACCATCTCCTGTAATTGTAACAGAGCCTTTGTCTGCCTTGATTCCGCCTTTGATCACAACATCATCTGTTGCGGTTCCGTCAGAAGCCTTGTCAATCTGAATATCAGTATTGACTGTATCCTCCGTATTTGCAATCACCAGATCTTTGATCTTTGCATCCTTGAATATAATCTGATCTACACTCTCTGCCTTAACCGTAATATCCTCATTGTTACCACAGATTGTATATGTTTTATTCTTTTTATCCAATGTCAGAACATTATCTGCCAATGTTGCAGTCGTTGTTCCGTCCTCATCCCGTAATGCGTCCATGTAGTTTGCATCTGCTGCCTTTGAGACATCAATAACATATGGATCTTCTACCAGCGTATAAACGTCTGTTTTGTCGGATACTTCTCCTTCTTTGTGCGTTGCTGTCTCGGCATATCTTGCCACAACAGAATATTTCGTAAATGCAGACAATCCGGTAAATGTTACTGTGCTTTCACCAGCCTTTTTCTGAATCCAATCCTCACCATTTAACGAATACTCTACACCATCTACCGTATTTACTGTAATGCTGTTTGAAGTACGTTTTGCCAAAACCGGCTTCTCTGCCGTCCGGGTGCAATCTGCTTTTGCGACAATAACCGTAATATCTTTTGTCAGAACTGCGTCCTCATCCTTTTCTGATATTCCATAATCTGCCATTGCTTTTTTACTCCAGGCAAACTTCATGGTAGCTGTTAAGCTGCCTGCTATAACATCCTGTTTTTCTACTTTTCTTCCTGGTTCAGCCCATGTAAATGTTCCATATTCCGTGGAACCTCCTGTCAGTACGGCATCACTTAACTTCTGACCATACACCAGACCGGATGCAGACGGGAATGTGATAGCCGGAAGTCCTGCACGTTTTACATTTACGGACACTTTCCTTGTAATCGTACCGGTCGTTTCCTCATATCCGGTCACCTTGCTAAATGTATAATTCTTCTTTGCCGTGTCTGATAACGTCAACTTCACATCACCCGAATAGGTTCCCCTTATCGGCTTGATAGAAGAATCAACCCATGCAAACGTTCCGTACTCTGTAGAACCGCCTGTCAATAATGCCTTTGCCAATGATTCACCCACCTCGATATCGCCTGCGGTAGGGAAAACCACCTCTGTTATTTCTTTCGGTTTGACTGTCAACGTTCCGTTCACTGGTGTAATATTATAGTTATCATTTGTTCCTGTTGTAACCTCAATCTCATATGTACCTGCATCTGAATCTGTCTTTGCAGATGTAGATAATGTGACATCTACACTGTCTCCCTTTATCAGATTTTCAGATGTGATCTGATAGGTCAGTTGTGGGTTGGCATTTCCATATGTCTTTTCTTTATTGTCTGCCGTAATGGTAATCGCTCTCTTACCAACATTTACCGTTACCGGAATGCTTAACTCATTCTTGCCATATGTAATCTTAATATTGTCTGTATATGCTCCGGCTGCAAGTCCTGTTTTCGTCTGCACTGTAAGCGTTGCTTTCTCTCCGGCTGCAATCGTAGAAACCGCTCCCGTCAAAGTGAATGCACTTGCGGAACCTTTTTCCATTGCGATTGTGGTATCTGCATCTGCATTTCCCTGATTGGTAATCACAACACTTGCGGATGAACCCGTCGTATATCCATACTCTAATCCGTCACAGCTTATAGATGCTGATTCCGCTACAAGCTCTGCCTTTGGTGCTGCTGTTACTTTTACTGCACACGTTGCCGTTAATGCTGTACCATCTTTTGTTGTTGCTGTAATCTCCGCATCTCCTGCCGCAATTGCAGTTACTTTTCCTTCTGTGTCTACTGTAGCAACTGTTTTATCAGAAGATGTCCAGGTTACTTTCTGGTTTGCTTCTTTCGGAGTTGCTGTTGCAGAAAGTATTGCCGTTTTTCCTTCTGTTAAAGATAGGGTTGTTGGAGTTACTGTAATGGCAGTTGCTTTGGTAGTAGTATCTCCTGCCTGTGTAAAATTACTTCCACCCCAGAAATCAGCGCTAATCGCCTGATTAGTAAATCCCTCATCTGTACTATTCTTATACTTAAGATACAATGCCGCTGCCGCGCCAACCAAACCTGCATTATAATCTAATGTTACTTCATTTGTTGTAGAATCCCGTACCGAATCATTATAAGTTGTAAAATCATTAGAACTTGGTCCACCACAAAGCGCACCATATAACGTATATTTTTCTGTCGCATCACTATTATATTCATCCCATCCGGAATAGCCGGATGCTGCCCTATGGTGTGGTTTCTTTGGAGAATTCGTGTTGTACCCACAAACCAGATTCCTTTTTTTTGCATTATTACCAAGAATAATACTCATCTGGTAACGACACCATGCGTCATAAGTGTCTGTATTCTGAATCTTATCATATAACAACATCATCAACTGAACATTACAATTATAACGTGCTGATCCCCATTGGCTGCTACAGTAATACTGTGTTTTATTCGCATTTGCAATACCGTTAAACCAATTCTGCATCTCCTGTAACTGCGAGCTTCCTCCCGGTGCATAAAATGCCGCTGCCTGATATGCATTATCCCAGTCATACGGTTTACTAACATTACCTGAATTGTTATTATTATTTCTATATTCTGTGGCATATGCTTCGTCTTTTGTAATATCATATAACAACGCTGCTGCTAAACAATATTCGTCTTCCCATTTACTAGAAGTATAGAATCCACCCGGACAATCTGCAACCTTCTTACCGGATGTGTTTTTTGCAAATTCAAACAATGCCTTTGCATATGCCAGATCATTCGGATTCTTAAAATTCATATAATTCAATGCCAGTGCTGCCGCCGTACCGCTTACTATATCAGTTGCCGGATTAGAAGACGTTGCAATTAACGTATTTGTTCTATTTGTATTACTCTCATTTTCTACTTCCGGAGCAGTCCAATTTTTATGATCTGCACCTCCGTCACCAACCTGATAGCAGAACGCTTCCGCCTGTGTACCAGAACTATTTAATACTGTACAACTCTTCACATAAGTACAATAGTAGTCCACAATCGTCTTCAAATGCTGCGTCTGTCCAAGTTCATCAAACGCTTCTCCAAATTCATGATATCCAATTCCAAGTGCAGTCATCGCTTGTGCCATTGGCAATCCAAACTTCACATGATCTCCTGCATCATGATATCCACCAACCGCAGAATATTGTTTTCCATTGTATGTAAACTTGTCATTTACATGGCAGTTTCCTCTCCAGCCATTATATAAATCCTTTGAGTACAAAGAAGTTTCGCTAACTTTATCACCACACATATTTGCATCATAGAAATACAATGAATATTGCAAAAGTTTCGCAAAATTATAATCTAACGAAGTATCAATCGTTCCAATATTGCTTCCATCAAATGTAGAACCCCCGGACGATCCACCACCGCCCGAAGAGCTTCCCCCTGATGGCTGTGTTCCACTTGCAATTACTTTATCAAATGCTCCCGTACTTGTACTACCTGTGACATAATATACTTTTGCCTCAGATGTTGATAACGCCTTACTTCCGTTATACTGAATCTTATAACTTTCTCCGCTTACAGAACCCCCGGCAGGAATCACTTCTCCAGACTTCGATGTAATATACATATAACTGTCGGTATATGACCATTTTACTTTTGCCCAATCACCATCCCAATTCGGTGAAGATGTAATTCCCGAAACCGGGACAGCTACGACCCAATCGCCGATAGACTCATTCAATCCATTGTTAATTGCAACTGTATACTGGTAATATTCTCCCGCCTGAGCAGAATTTTCAACATTTACTGTCACTTTTGAATTCATCTGTCCTATCGCAGCCGGATCTGTTTTCGTATCATCAACCGATGGTTCCTGTGTGGAATCGCCCAAATGATAAGTTAATTCAATTGTAGCGTTTTCAAAAATGTTTTCCCGGCACTGCATGCCCATTCCTGTTACCGTGTCATGCGCTGCTACTTCAGCAGTATTCCATTCACCATCATCACCGTTTCCCTTATAAGTACCAATTACAATTTTCCCCGTTGTTTCATCTACTGATATTCCATTCCAGCCGGAATTATAGTAGGCAGATGAATTTGGTTTGATCGTTATCGCCCAATCACTTATCTTCTGATCAGTATTATTATGAAGTGTGAATTCATATTTATACAAATCAACTTCTGGTGTACTTCCCCAGACTCCCTTTTTAAATGCCAATTTGCTGGTATACGACAGATATACGCTATTATCACTAGCTGTCAAAACCTGATCACCTGTAACCGTAATTGTCTCCGCCGCCTGTGCCTGTCCCCCAGGCACCATCACCAGACTCCATACCATGATAAATGCCATGATCCAGGCAGTTATCCGCTTTCCTTCTCTTTTCATAACATCCTCCTTTTCATAACCCGTTGTCATTTTGTTTTCTTGTTTACAACCGTCCACTTACCCTTCTTCGTTCCATTTCCTTTTCGATATGCACGAATTCTTATGTAATACCGTTTGTTGCTTTTTAATTTCTTGCCATTTATCTTTGAAATTGTCTTACTCGATTGTCCGGCTTTCACCTTATAAGTCTGCTTTCCCTTAAAAGATTTATTTGCTGCAATCTGTATCTCATAACCGGAGGCTTTTGCCTGTTCCGACCATTGTAAAGTCAGCTTCTTCTTACCGGAACGCACCGTTACCCCTTTTACTTTTGCGATCGTACTTTTGTTGCCCGTTAACAATACGGTCTCTTTTGAGGAAGTCCTGGATACCTGATATGTCACCTTCTGATTATCCGGCTTAGATGTCTTATCCGCAGCATCGTAACCAAAACATTGTACCCAATATGTATAACTCTTTGTCTCGAAACAACCAATTCCAATTGACGAATATCCTTTATTCAAAATGTTGGTCTTATGTCCTTTCGAATTCATCCATCCGTTCATCACCGCCTGAGGATCACTATAACCCATCGCAATATTCTCACCATAAGACTTCTTGCTAACCGAAAAGCAATCCGTTCCATTCGGTCTCATATGATCAAAGGAAACCTCTAATTCTGCTGCCCGAAGCATTGCTGCCTCCAACAGCTCCTCATCCATTGTCAGCTTACTCCGACCAGCCTTCTTTCTCTCCTTGTTGACAATCTCAAGCACCTTATATGCATAATCATACCGCTGCGTTCCCGATACCTTTTGTGTATTCGCAGCTTGTACGGTGCTTCCCGAGAGTAGAAAAAAGAAACCAACCACTAACAGTCCCCGTTTCATCTTCTGCAAAACCTTCATTGATTCCCACCACCTATTCTTTTATATACAGATAAATTCATTATATCAATAATTCTTTTTGTGAACAATGTTTTATAATTAGTAATAGTTCACAATCATTTTAGTAATAATGCACAATCCCGGCATTTTTCGTTCCGGTCGCAGAGGAAGCAAAAAAATAAGGAACAAACAACGGAACAGCCTATTGGATAATGACTTGCAAGATATTCCATTCTATGCTACCCTTTGTCCATAAAATATTTCATTTCATCGGGAGGAACTCACATGTCCAATCAATCGAAACTATTACTATTTCATATAGATCCTGCCAAAAGACGTCAGATTGAAAATCTCTGCCATAGCCTTCACATCACCGTCCTCTCCGTAAAAAGAACTTCTTACAGTCAGACACTCGGATACCTTGCAGGGATCTCCGGCTTCGCCCGACAGAATATCTCCTATAACGGTCCGGAATTTCCATCGGAAATGCTGGTATTCTGTGGAATGGATTCCGAAACCATTGACACATTCCTTGCAGCATACAAAAAAGCCTCCATCCCACCGATCGGGCTGAAGGCCATTCTTACACAACATAATATATTCTGGAGTGCCGAAACACTCTACAAAGAATTATTCAAGGAACATACATCCCTGCACTGAACATAACTAACGATTCCTGTTATCTCCCTGAATACGCAAATGGCAGTTCGCATCTGCACTTCAGGATTACTCTTCCTCCCAGAAGAGTTCATCTAACGTCTTGCCAAGCGTCTTACAGATCGCACGGCACAGATTGATCGTCGGATTATAGTCTCCCTTTTCAATTGCATTGATCGTCTGCCGCGACACCCCTACCGCAGTTGCCAGATCCTGTTGCGACAGATCCATTGCCGCACGGGCAGATTTCATTTTCAAGTTCTTCATAGGCTATTCCTCATTCTCTTCCTGCTTCCTATTATACAACAATTTGAGGTTAAACATAAGAGTTAATGCAAGAAATAATACTGCAACAATCAGATTCGTATATCGATAAGAGACCGCTCCTTTTTCAAGAAATGATACTCCCTCCCGCACATCTACAATTCCCGCGATCAGATTGACCACGCCCGCCAAAAGAAACATTATATTAATTCCTTTGGCATTCTCCTGCAAAGACATATAGGCATCCTCCCAGATACAGATCGTTGCAAAGATAAAAATCGCAATACATATACCGATCCACATACCGCCAAATGACATCAAAAGCGGAATATTGCACATATCCTTTAAGACGGATACAATCGTCACATATAAGATAAGGAAAAAGAAACCTACCTTGTACGCCTTACCCCTCGCCTGTAACTGCCTCTCATCATATGCTCCTTCTCTGGCAGATTTGAATGTACAAATCTTTCCGCCCACTTTACGGATCAGCCGGCTTAATATAAATACCAGAAGAAGTCCTACTGCAAAACCGCAAACCATACCCAATATATAACTTATACTATGATGTTCCATCCCTGTCTCTCCTTTTCTCACCGTTATATCTCATGATGCCTCTGATCTGATTCCGTTACAAAAACTTCCTCTGCTCTTTCGCATCTGCTTCTATTCCTGAGTTCACTATTCGCACATACCAATATATCTGCCTTACTTACACTATGTTGCCGCATTTACTACATGCCTTTCATATTCTTCAAGGCTGTACTCAACTTGATCGGATTCCCGTAACGAAGCGTTCCCATCCGGTAGATCTTCGCCGCCAGCCAGCCTACACCAAAGATAGATGCAAACAGGATCACTGCTGATACCACGATCTCCCACATAGCTACTGTTCCCATTCCGATTCGTACGAACATTGCAGAATAAGATGAAAATGGAAGGAAGGAACAGACCTTCATAACAATACCGTCTGGGTTCTGCAACTGGAACAATACCACAAAATACACAAGCATAATTGCCATCTGCAAGGTTCCCGCCGTCTTATTGATATCTTCCGTCTTAGATACCAGCGCTCCCATTGCACCATATAAAAACGCATAGAACAGAAATCCACCAATGCCAAATACCGCAAACGCCGCAAGCACTTCCCCCGGAATATCCAGTACCATATCCAAAGCGTCACCCCAGAAAGTACGATTCATTCCATAACCACCAAGCACTGCCGCAAGAATCAGCCCAAGCTGCACAATTGCAGCTGTCGCACCGGCAAACACCTTTCCAAACAACAGATATTTTGCATCAATGCTTGTCACCAAAACTTCGATAGACCTGTTACTCTTCTCTACCGTCACCGACGTTGCCACCATCACACCATACAAAATGATCATCATAAAGATCACAATCACAAGCGCATAACAATACCAGTAATTGTCCTCTGCATCCTTACCAAGAATCTGCTCCGTACAATCAACCGGTGCGTTATATTCTGCCATAAAAGATGCATAATCAATTCCCTGCTCCTCGCAGAATCTTTGTTGATGCATCATCGATAACACCTCTTCAAAGATTGCCTGATTCTCGTCAAACATCTCCCGGTTCAGTACATAATATTCATAATGCAGATCGTCCTTTACATCAAATCCTGCTGCTACATCTTCCTGCTCAACCGCCCTCTTCAATTCCTTCTCGTTCTTCATTACCTGAAATGTTACATCCTTACCAAATGCCTGTTCCAACACTGTGACATCCGCAAACACTCCCTGCTCATCCACCAGTCCAAGCCCGGTAGCGGCTTCCACATCCCCGGTATCCTCTGCGTTAGTATCTTCTCCGCTGACATCCTCTGTCTTCGTACTCTCAATTCCAAGCATATCTGATATATCAAATACCCTTGGCAGAAACATCACACCAAACAGCAATACCGCCAACACGATTGTCGTAACCACAAAGGACTTATTCTTCAGATAACTCATTAATTCAAATTCATATACTGTTAAGAACTTCTTCATGCCTCTTCACCCACCTTTGCCACAAATATATCATTTAACGATGGCTTATACGTCTCAAAATGCTCTATCTCCACACCCTCTATATTAGCAAGTGCTTTGAATAACTGCTTTCTGGTTACGCCTTCACAGAGCTTGACGATCACCTCTTCTTTGCTGTAACCCGTAATCGTTACAAGATCACCCGCATCCTTCACCAACATAGTCCCGAATGCCTCCGCATCCATTCCAACCCCGCTGATCACCAGTTGATTCTCTCCAAACTCCCGCTTGATCTCATCCAGATTACCCTCAAGTACAACCTCGCCATGATTAATGATCACAATATCCTCACAGAATTCCTCCACGTAACTCATCTGATGACTGGAGAAAATGACAATCTTGCCATCCGTGATCAGTTCCTGTACCACTTCCTGCAGAATCTGAGAATTGACCGGATCCAATCCGCTAAATGGTTCATCTAAGATCACAATATCCGGATCACAGACTAACGTAGATGCCAACTGCACCTTCTGCTGATTCCCCTTGGATAATGTCTCTAATAATTTGCCCGCATACTGATCGACCTCTAACCGTGCAAGCCAGCGTCTGGAATTCGCAACCGCCTGCTTCTTACTGATACCTCGAAGTCTTGCCAGATACACCATCTGCTCCATAATCTCCCGCTTCGGATATAATCCTCTCTCCTCCGGCAGATAACCAATCTGGATCTTACGGGGATCAAACCGCTTCCCGTCTAACAATAATTCTCCACTGTTCGCATGAAAGACATCCATCAATACCCGGATTGTTGTTGTCTTACCGGCACCATTTCGCCCTAACAGGCCAAGCGCTTTCCCATTCTCCACAGAGAAAGAAATCCCCTTGAGAATCTCCGTCTCTCCAAATGACTTGTGAATATCCTTTACTTCTAATCTCATCTTCTAAAAGCCTCCCTCTTCTATAATTGATCGCTTCCATCTACAGACCAGTTCCCTTAACCTGTCTCAGCATACATCTTCCGCTTACGAAATTGCATCCTCCTCTGACACCCTGCATCTTTGTTTATTTGTTGCA
>ERZ1034925.915-NODE-915-length-11296-cov-1243.039943_pt1 | contig 11296 bp, 13 predicted proteins | sample MGYA00520687_ERZ1034925 | MGnify/ENA primary metagenome ERZ1034925 (study PRJEB33766, sample SAMN09781758) | gut metagenome | biome: gut microbiome | host: Homo sapiens | place: Madagascar | study: EMG produced TPA metagenomics assembly of the PRJNA485056 data... | reverse complement strand
GTATTGATGTCAAATATACTTTCATCAATACCGACCATAATCATCAATACCGAGTATATTCCCTTGACAACAAATATTTTCAACTTTCTCTTCAAATCCCTCTTGATTTATGATATAATATTGTGGTAAGGAGGTTCATAAATGTCTAACGAAGTATTGACTGCTTTGATTGCTTCGGGCGTTGCTATCATAGGAGCTATAACTTCTTTTATTCTCAATTGGCTGAAAGCCAAATCAATACAGGTTGATTTGTCTTCCATCAAAGAGGTATTAGGAAGAAGCGACAAGCTCTACTATATAGTTTGCCCTAATTGCAAAACTAAGATTTATTTAAGTCGAGTTTCCATAGAGGAGGAAATTGCGGAAGATGGAGAACGAAAATAAGGACGTAAAAGCCCCTAAGAACGACGAAAGTTCTAAGGCGGTAGAGATTACCCTAAAGGATATTTCTACTCGATTAGGGGTGTTAGAAACGCTTTTAGGAAGTATTACAAAGAAAGAGGAAAAAGAGAAAGAGGTAAAGAATGAAAAACTTAGATACTAATGTAGATTTTGCCAGTACGAAGTCTAGACCATTAACTCACGAGGATGGAACAAAGTTAAACGATTACGAGATTGCTAAAGAGACTATTCGTTGTGTGGACGATTATCAAGCAAAGGAACATAAACCATCTCCCTTGTCTCCTAATTTCATTGAATGGTTGAAGGAAGGTATTAAGTTCGTAGACGATAAGAAAGGCTCGTTTGTAGATTATAAGCAACGTACTATCCAAAAGACTTTGGATTATGACTTGGTTATAGACAATACAAATAAGCAAAATGCCAAACTTGCTAAAGATGGTGCCTTTGATAGCAAGGTTGTCCAAATGATTCAAGGCACCTCAAAGGAGGCTAAATAATGCCAATAGTTTTAACTGATAACGATTTCTTTACAGGGTTGTCAAACCTTGCATTGTTTATGCGTTTGTATGCTACAAACACTTCAAGTGCTCCTGAAAAGTTTGTAGATTCTTTTATGACCGATACTCTCGGAAGTGGTAATACCAAGATTTTTCCTTGGGCTGATTTGCCTTCAGTTGTCGATTATTCTCCTACTTCATCTTTGTTACAGGTTACCAAGGTCAATGCCGGAGAAGAGTATCTTCAAATCACTGAGAGAAAACTTATCAAGAGTTCTTTCAATAGATATATTCTCGATATGGCTTTCACTAGCGAGAGTGGTATGAATAGTTTCATCGGATATTTGTTAGGGCAAATGGAATCTGCTAAAGTTGACTATTTGTACGATGTAATCATTACTGATTTGTTTGCTAAGGAGTTTACCGGTACTTCTCAAAATGCTACTATCGACCAATATGATTTGACCAAAGCTACCACATTTACCGATTTGAACAATGGTCAATTGCTCAATGGTAAGGAGATTGCAAAGCAAGTTCAATTGAATCTTGACAATATCCAAGTCTATTCCACCAAGTACAATGGATTAGGCAATAAGGAAGCTTTGTCTGTAGGTGATATGAAGTTTATCTTCTGTGAGCCTTACAAGACCGACAACCTTATCAATTTGTTTGCAACATTGCTCAAATCCGATGTAATTGTAGACAATTTCCATAAACCTACTATGTACGATATTCCTACTTCCAAGATAGCAAGTGCTAATACTTCGGTCATTGGATGGATCATGCACAAGTATGCTTATCAAATGTTCTACAAGTTTACATTTATGGGCAGTTTCTTCGACGTATCCAACCTTACAATTAACAACTTCTTGCATTTCTGGTATGGTAAAGGATGGCTTGAAAATCTTCCTGTAGTCAAGTTTACCGCCAAAACCAAAACACTAGGAGCATAATGTTTATGGGCTTCAAATATCAATATGCATTAACTAGCGTTCAGTTTGATAGCTCTTATGAGAGCGCTATAAGATTTGATACTAGAGCCCAGCAAGAAGAGTACTTCAAAGTAAGTACTCTTTTTGCTAATGCCAAAAGTGTCAACTTCGATTTTGGTAACTTGATAAATACCACTTTGGTTGTCAAGGTCAAGAAAGCACCTATGGAGCTTATGGGTTATAACTATCTTATTCTTAAGGATTTGAATGAGAATCCTACACATAAGTATGTATATTTCTTTATCGACAAGGTAGAGTATATCTCAGGTGGAGACAATGTTAGCGATACAACCATTAGACTTGATTTGACTATGGACGTTCTCAATACCTATATGCTAGATATTGCGTGGGATAATGGTGCCTTGATTGAGCGTGCTTCTTTAGATAGGTGGGATAACGGCACCAGTACTAGTTTCTTTCTTAATTACAATCTAGAACCTGATAGTCCTTTTAGGCTTGACGATGAAGGAGAAGCCAAATGCTCCAAAGTTCTTATAAATCGTGAGAATCTTCAAGTCCTTAGTTCTCAATATTCCTCCAATAAGGAGGCTTATGATTGGATAAACCAATATGTTCAATGTTGGGAATATGTTTTTTTGGATAAAAATCAAACATATGCATTTCCTAATTTTAATACTGATGATATTGTGTATTTACAGGAACCCTCTCGCTTTTATTTGAATTACAATATGTTTTCTAAAGAGGGAAGCGCCACTATACCGGATTATGGATTGTTGACAATCCCTCTCTACAAGGATACAAATCATAAAATTATTTGTCGTTTTAATGTTAAAGATACAGGAAATATCAATGTAGTTGTTAATATAGAAGTCTCTCACGATGGTTTGGCTGCATTTAGAAAACATAACAATGATACTACATATTTTTTTGCTGACAAATATGGTCTTATGTGCCCTTTGCTTTTGGATGGTTTCACTTGTAAAATTGAAGGAAACAATCTTGTTATCGAGGGAGACCCTGATACTCCCTATGGCGTTTTAGGTAATCAATTTTTTTCAAAGAATTATATCAATTGTTTGCAAACTGAAAAAATCTCGGGTAAAAGATTTGATTGCAAAGGTGTCTTCATCGGTGGAAAAGCCACTCCGGATATTCCTAGTGAGACTGCCAAATATAGTGGTCAAGGTTATGAGAATCAAGTTCTTCGTGCGTCAATTCTTCTTGCTACTAAAAGGAATACTCGTGCTTGCCCTCGATTGCTTAGTTCCAATTATTCAAGTGTTGCTATCAAATGCGTAGGTGATGAGCTTGAGTATTCTTGGATGGATTTGAGTGCAAAGCATAATAATAAATGGGACGATGGTAAGTTCTCTTTGCTTTATACCGAGATCATACAACCTGAGATAACAAAGTACTATGTTCGTATCAAAGCTCCCTATGGAGTCTATATCGAAGATTCCAATTATAACTATAGCGGATTGGTATCCACTGCCGATACCTCCATAGCTATCGTAAATAGTGCCTATGCGGAGTTCCTAGCAAACAATAAGAATTATTGGCTTATGTCATTTGCAAACGCTCTTGGCGGTGGTGTTAGTGGCTTATTGGACGCTTATCACCCCGGTCATCCTACTGAAACCATAGATACCATTACAAGAGATTTGAAAGCAAAAGGCGGTAGATTTAGAAGTCCAAAAACAGGAAGATTCGTCGGTATGGATTCTCCTGAGCGACCATTGGTTGGAACCGGATTTGGAAGCGAAGTAACAAAGACTATAACAAAGCCGGCTTGGACTGATTGGACTTCTGTAGCAAGTTATGGAATCAAAGTAGCTACAGGAGTTCTCAATAGTGCATTCACTATCGACAATGTAAAAGCCTCTCCATCAAATATGAAAAACTCTACAGGAAACGGATATTTCACATATTACACTACGGGTTTCGGATTGTATGTAGAGGCTTATAGGGCTTTGGATATAGACTTGGACAGGTGCTATCAATATCATTATATGTACGGATACAAGTATGGAAAGTTCGGCAATGTCAACGATTTTATGAACATAAGACACTATTTTAACTATGTTCAAGCCGATTTGCAAAATATCACAGGCAAACCAGGTTATAATATTCCTAACCAAGTCCGTGATGAGATAAAGCATATCTTCGGTCAAGGCGTTAGATTATGGAACGTCTCGGACAAAATGTTCGATTACGAAGTAGAAAACTATGAAAGGAGCCTTGAATAATGTTTGGAAATAAATACAAGCAACTATATCAAGAATCGATGTTGCAAATGCAAGGATTGGTCGACAAGATAAACTCAGGATATTTCAATCCTGTCAAGATTCAAAGTCTTAACAAGATTGCATATACCACAATGCTACAATCCAAAGATTTGATGATGTGTGCGAATCGATATGTATGGGATGGAATACCCACAAATATCACTAGTCAACAAATAGAGGCACTTCTCTATCAATATGGTTCGTTGTGTATGTTTGAGAACGATGAAGGTGAAATCATATTCTCTAGATATACTATGATAGGACAACTCAATCCATATGGACTTATGGACAAAATCCAACCTATAGATTTCTCCGGAAAGGCTTATGACAGGGTTAGAAGCGTCATCCATAGTTCGTCTCAAAAGCCTTTGAAGGAAGGGGAGCCCTTTGCGGTCATAGTCAACGATTACACAACATTGACCCAATTGACCGATGAAATAAGCAGAGCCCATATAAATTCCACTACGACAATCAAAGACCAAGTTGAAGTCTACTCTCAATTGATGAATAATATCATATTGTCAATCAAGAAAGCATTGGCACTTTGCGAGAACGAAGACCAAAAAGAAATAGTTAGTCAACAGGTCCAAGAGTTATTGGACCCTGACAAGACCATAGTTGCGGTAAGCGGTAGTAGAGGCAAGGCGGTAAGTACACCTATCCAAATGTTCAATTTTGGAAACAACTTCGACTGTCAAAACTATTGTCAAACCATAGAGTTCTATGACAAGGTAAGAAGAGGCTTCGATGGAATCCCTGCACCCGACACTTTCGAGAAGAAGGAACGTATGATTACAAGCGAAGCGGAGAACAATGGTGTGGACACCAATATAGTTCTCCTAGATGGCTATCTTCAAAGATTCAACGCCTTGGAGCTATTCAAGAAGTATTGCAAAAACGAAGAGAACAAATCCATTAGTGTAAGGATTCAAGACGAGTTGAATCCACAGAAGAAGGAAGAAGAGGAAGGAGGAAACGAAGATGATAGCAACGGACAAGAAGAACAGGTTCGCCACGACGATAATGCTTAAGGAAATCTTTCCTGATATGGATAGTTTCATAACCTATAGCAAGGATTATTATACAGGCACCATCGATGATGAACATAGACCCTATATGGAGACTTTGCTCAAAGCGTGCTATATGCACTTTGCGACTGCCAATATAGCATATGACACCATAGACGCCTTCAAAAGACATTTGGCTGAAAGTATGCTGATAAACCTTGCGTTCTATACAAACAAGCTTTGTATAGCAACAAAGGCTTCACAATTGAGTGATGAAGAGTTGATACGAGGAGACTTGACGATAGCCAATACCGCCTCTCACGACAACGAGGAAGTTGACAATCCCTTGGATGAACCACTTAAGTTCATAGAGACCCAATCGAGTTCCAACACCAAGAGGAACAAACTTGAATCCTTTATCCTTTATGTAAGGAACCTTCCTAAGACCTATATAGATGAGTTCATCACTAGGTTTTGGAGACATTTCCTCTTCATCTATGAGACAGGCTGTTACATATACAAAGACGATGATTCAAACAATACGGAGGGAAACTAGATATGGCTGATACATTTTTTATCGAAGGTCTCAATACACTTCCTGAACAGGTCCAATTAAACAAAGACGATATAAAAACAAATACAGCCGATATAGCTAAACTTAAGGATGATATAGGCAAAATCAAACCTAATGCGTGGGAGAAGAATACCTCCATCATTGAAGGTGGATATACATTTGAACAATATATTCCGACTGATTTCAACTCCGATATACCTTATAGTTTTGTCAAATATAATATTGATAAGAGCGGAAATCCAATTTCCCAAAATATTGGATTAATGGCTGGTAAACTTATTGATAGCACTGGTATTAACCATCCTTCCTTACAATTGATATTATCTGATTCATCTAATATAGATATAAATGAAACTGATATTTCTTTTCATTTTGGCATTGATACTTCTACTATCGAGATGAAATATGAAAATAATGATGCAATTCTTTTTCTTGATAATACACGTTTTCAACTTAATAAAGGAGAATACATAACTGAGTTTTCCAATAGCGATGTACACGATTATCATCAAATCTTGACTGCTTTTGCAGTTAATGAATACTATCTTAAGAAGACCAACGCTTCTACAACTTATGCAACAAAGACTGAATTAAGCAACGCCAACAAAAGAATTGACGCTTTGGATACTGGCACATTTGATATTGACTTGACAACCACCGGACTTGCAAAGATAAAAGCCAATGTGACCATAGGTTCTCCCATTACTTTAACCAAGGATACTGATTTCTCTGAATATATTGATGGAGTAGACACATTTAAAACGATTCTTTTCTCTATTTACACAGACCAATCCGAAGATTATTATATTTCAGCAGACATAAAATTAGATGTTGGATACACTGAAGATGTATATGGTGACAAAGAGCAAAATTACACTTGGTTGACCGGTATAGGAGTAATCAAACTCGGACCCAATACCAATGGAAACAATTATCTTTGCTATATATCATATAGTCAAGGATATACTTCTCCACTTATCATAACTCCTGTCCAAAAGCTTAGTTAAAGTGGTATAATATATATGTAGTTTTGTGCCAATTGGGTTGCAACTTCAAACCGGACTACCTTCACACGAGCTTCGAGGAGAGGCGAGGGCAGTGCCTTAAATAGCTGTCGAGCTATATGGTGAAGTTGTCCAATGGCCATTTTTATTATAGAAAGGAGCTCAAAATATGAGTTATACGTTCAAACCATATTCGTGTTTGAAAGCAAACGACAAGACAAGACTTTGGTTCGACAACCGCCCTTTGTTTGCATATGGTTGCCCCATTATGATAGTCATAGGAGCACGAAGAATAGGAAAGACATTCAGTTTCAAGCAATATAGTATGAACAGGTTCTTCGACAAAAACTATATGTTCGCTTGGTTAAGAGATAGCGATATAGCTAGAAGACAACTTTCATCTAACAATGGTGCTAAGTTCTTCGACGACGCCGGTAAGATGAATCTGCACACCTCCAAGTTTGTAGGAAAGATTGATGGAGAGACCATCCGTCTCAATGGAAAGACTGCCGGATACCTTATGCCTTCCAACACATTCCAAAACTATAAAGGAGACGATTTCGATTCAATCAAGACCATAGTATATGATGAGTTCATCGCTGAAAGAGGAACCTCCTACAGAAGCTCTAGAAGTTGGGAGATAATCAATATGCTCTACACCATAGCTAGCAACAGGAAGGACATAAAGATTATCCTTCTTGCTAACGCTTTGGACCGTGGAGACGAATTACTGCAGACTTTCGGATTGAACATTAAGGATGATTCAAAAGGAATCTATGTAGACCGCTCCAAAGGAATAGCCTGTTACTACTGCGACAACTCTCCTAGCTTCGAGGAGGAAAGAAGAAACTCGGTCATGGGTAAGGCTATCAAGGGCACTCAATTCGAGGACAACCTGTTTCATAACAATTTCGGAGACGATACTTTGCAATACTATGGAAAGCGTCCTCCCTATTGCAAACTGCATATCATTCTTTGCGATAAAATAAGCTCCGTAAGGCTCTATGATGCTCCTGATGGATTCATATACGCTTGCAACGATTTCAACCCTAATACACAGGCCAATCTGCGTTATACGACCGATTTCGGTGCAGTGGATAGCCACAGAGCACTCCTGAGCAAATATGCACGTGATACGCTTGTCCAAGCTTTCTCAAACAACCAAGTGCGATTCGATAGTGCCAATACGAAGAACTCCTTCGTTAGAATAATATCATCATTGAGAAAAAAATAGCCCATTGTTTAGGGCTATTTTTTATCTGGGTTTTATTTGGAAGTCCATATCCATTAAGATCACACCACCATTGACAAGCATAGGGATTTTCTTACCGCTATACTTTACACCTATGTGGAAGTCTTCGTACTCCATCTGTGCTTTTATCTCGTCCGGTGCTCCTGCCACCTTGATATTGACCCCTCTAGGGTTGTCCGGTGTCTTATTCTTAAGAACTTGATAATAGCACTTAGGACCTAAGTATTTAGCCTTGACAACAGGATTGTCGTTGCTCTCTATCTTCCAAGCTCCCAATACTCTATCGTCGACAGGTATTCCGACGCCTGTTCCATTGAGATGGACTGAATCCGTATCACAATAGATGAATATGTCCATATTGTCATCTATAGCCTTGAACAACTGCTTTCTTGCATAGGCGGTTATGAACGAGGAGACCGCTGTATAGATGGGCTTTCCGTCTCTTTCGTCGTCGCTTGTCTTGTATTGCACAACGCCATTTTCATCAAGGTAAGGAAGCTTCTTTACGTGCTTCGGATTGGTTGCAAACTTACCATAAAGTGAGTTGATTAGAATCTTCATAAGTTGCTTTTTGGCACCTTTGGACTTGCATTTCTCTTCATAGAGAGGCTTTATGTAGTTCCTAAACAAGGAAGTCGAACCGTGAAACATATATCCGTCAAGGTATCTGATGGAAAAAATATCATAATGTTTCCACATCAATTCCAAGTCTATGGAAGTCAAGGTAAGTTCAATCTCGAAGTCATCGCTATCGTACAGATAGGCTGAATCATTGCCCCACCCATATACGTCATTTCTCAATATCGTTGGAAGCATACCTTCCTTTAGTTTGAAGTTTACCGCTATCCTTTGAATATACAAGGGATACTGGATATCTTGCTTGTATCTACCTTTGAAATAGACAGGCTTTCCATAAGGAAGAAGCTTAGAGCACATTTGATAAGGATACATTGAGTTGACGTCATATACATTGTCTATGTTGACTTCCTTGTCCTTATACTTTGGGTTGACCTGACACACACCGCCACGATAGGAAGCACGGATAAAGTTGTCCACTTCCATGGATACCTGTGGGAAGAGATATGCAAAGTTGTGACCTAGACTATCCTTGTAACGTTGGAAAGTGTCGCTTGCAGATGTGATATAGGTCATTCCCTCATCATACTCCATCACCAACACTCTTGCTATAATCTCAGTATCCCTTCTGACATAGTCTATTTCGTCGCTAGAGGGCTTGTAAGCATCGTCCCTATATAATGTATAGTCACACTCTCCTTTGGTCACAGGAAGCCCGTACGCGATTGCTATATCGCGTACCTTACCGGGTATCTTCTTAGCTGAATCTCTGAAGATGATAGGTCTATCCTCGTCTTCGAAACAAACCTCTATCGTATAGAAGATACCCATATCGGTTATCATCGTGGAAAACTCGTGCTTCCTTAGCTTATGCCTTGTATTGCACTCGACACATTTGAAATCGTGCTTAAGCAACCAAGAAATAATAAAGTTTCCATCGAATCTAAGATTGTGAAAGTATATGTAGCAAGGTGACAACGCTTGACATGACTTGAAGAAATCCTCTATGGAGTATCCGGTAAAATGATTCAAGCCGATGAAGCTGCAAATATCGTATAGCCAAACTCTGCTATGGCCATAAGCCCTATCGTACTCGCTACAGGTTGTTTCGAAATCAGCCACATAGGAGTTTTCCTTCTCGACATCTATCTTGACTTTCCTTTTCATAGTCTCCTCTCCTTAGCATCAATACTTGTAATGCATACGTTTGTCAAACTGGTCTATATATCCATTGATCGTCGAAACATTTATATCCGTGACTTCCATTCTCTCCAACGCGTCCGTCTTATAACCGGGGTCCTTCTGATTATAATAATAGACTTCTCTCTTGATTTGGCTGAACATATTAAGAAATTGAGCCAAATGGGCATTGGTCATCCTCTTTAATCGTGCAATCAATCTATCACCACCAATAAAATCAGAGAAAAGAGCTTCGAAATTGTCGTCAATCAACTTTCTTTCGTCCTCTATAGCTTTCTTAATGAATCCTTTATACGTTTGCTTGGCTTTGACCTTAAACTTCTCCTCATGTCTATATTTGCCTCTACCAACCATTCTTGTAACATCCTTAGTGGTCTCTAAAGCACTCCTAATATGTATAATGATTGCACTTCTATCGGGATGGGTCCTCAGTTTGCTTGACATGTGGACCTTCTCCACCAACCCACCTGATTCGACATAAGCTCGGTTGTAATATCTGTTGACTTTCCTAATATCCTTCTTCATATTGAGATACTCTCTTCTATTTTTCAAAATAAGAGTATCCTTGACCGCTTGGTATTCCTTCTCCTGATACTTCGTTAGTTTTATACGTGCCATAAATTAGCTCCTTTTCTATAAATTAAAAGGGAGGTTTTCCACCTCCCTAACCTATCCTATTGCTTAGAAAGGAAGGTCTTCATAATCGTCTTTGGGTTCAGGTCCCTTGTAGTCTTCGACGGATTCAATTCCACGAATCCAATATTGGTTGAATCTACTAGTCTTGTCTTTGCTAATGTTCTCGGGTTTGACCATCCACACATAAATACCTTCTCTTGTAGGTGCATTGGTTACCGCCTTTGTAAGCTTGAAAGTAACCTTTCTATTGTTGGTGTCGAAGCCTTCATAAGTCAAGAAATCATATTTCTTATTTGTCTTCTTCGACACACCTGTCAAACGTCTAGCATTGACTATCAACTTCTTTAATTCTTCCATACCTTTTAAATCCTCCTATTTTGGTTTTTTGGACGCCGGAGACCGGCGATAACAGATGGGGCTAATTGGTAAATAGAGAGGACCGCCCCATCGACTAGTCAATTCACAGGAGAAAAGGGTAAATCCTGTGAACCTCTCTAATAATATCACAACCGCTTGGAAAGTGAACTCGGTATTATCCAACCATCTCCAAGGTAAACAGCGAAGTAGTATCGTCGACTACACTGCCTATTATCTGCACCCTTATGGGCCACGGATAGACGTCACTAAACTTCTCAAATACAACGTCACTTACAAGCTCACAGCTATTGACGATATACTCAATGACGTATAGCAAGGTTCCAATAGGGATTCTTTCAAAAGTCAATTCTCGCTTTTCTATAGGGCGTTGACCGATTGGTTCGGAATCGTCCATAGTGTTTACTCTCAATCTATATGAGTGCCTTACATCAGTTGTGCATTCCTTGACTTTACTTAAAGCTAGAAACAATGAGTTAGTTATGTTTACTTGTTTCATATAGTCTCCTATTCCATTTTCGTATCATATACCTTT
>ERZ1034925.911-NODE-911-length-11302-cov-6.201654_pt1 | contig 11302 bp, 9 predicted proteins | sample MGYA00520687_ERZ1034925 | MGnify/ENA primary metagenome ERZ1034925 (study PRJEB33766, sample SAMN09781758) | gut metagenome | biome: gut microbiome | host: Homo sapiens | place: Madagascar | study: EMG produced TPA metagenomics assembly of the PRJNA485056 data set... | reverse complement strand
GCGGAATGACCGCTTACTGCCACATCTTCATTTCCTAACCATGCAAGACATTTACAAACATCTTCTATATTTTCGCTAGTTACTGCCATTATTATATCATTCGTTTTAGCAAATTTTTGTTTTTTTGCTCTTTCTTCTGTAATAAACGTAATCGTCTTATCCGTAAACAGACCATACTTTGTATATATTTGTCCATAATGAATACATGGAACCCCTCTATCACAGAAATCCTTTTTTTGAAAGTTACCACCTCGTGCAATTGTAGCAATTTCTCCAAGACTCTTATATTCTACTCCATTAGGGCAAAGCTCCGCAATCAACTCATCTAACTTACTCACATCGTTACCTCAAAATCTTTCTTCCTTAATTTACTAAGATATAAATCAAGGTCATATAATTGTTTTATTTGCAATTCTGCCACATGATATAAGTCTTCTAACTCAATTCCTATATATTTGAAAAAATGCATTCCGTCAGCCTTTTGCGAATACACATTTAAAATGTAATCAGCTTTTTGATTCTTTGTACTTTCCCTCAGTCCATTAAAATCTAAATGATACCAATCACTGTCCCTTGAAAGTTGTTTTGTAATCATTGAAGTTTTGCTCATAATATCTACGCAAATAAAATCACCATCAAGCCCAAATTTTCCATGTCTATTTGTACCTAGTGGATGTGCCACCACAAAAGACCGTAATGCCTTAAAAAATTTCAATGATTCTACAACTTCTGCCTTCTCAAGGTAATTATCTTTATCAACAATATCCTTCCTTAAAATCTTTGGAAGTTCAGTACATGCTTCACATATCCAATCAACTAACACAATTATAAACACTAGCTCTTTCATAGTTTTATCTGATAAGTTATGAAACTCTCTGTTTAAATCCTGTATACAATAATTAATTTTTTGAAGATAATCACAACTTCTATAATAACTATCTTTGTTTCCCCACACCCACTGTTTATCAATCCCTTTACCAATCTCATTTAAATTTTTAAGTTCATCCATACAAACATTTACCCAATTTCGATTTCCGCAATAATCTTATCAATCTCATCACGTAGCACTTGCTCACGAGCAACAATTTCCTTAATTTCCGCATTCAACTTCACGATGTCAATTTTCTCTCTGGTATCTTCAGCTTCGACATATGTAGATACAGACAAATTGTAATCATTGCCAGATACTTCTTCATAGCTTGCCAGATGTGCAAAATGCTCCACTTCTTCACGCTTAGCAAACACATCCACGATACGGTCAATATTCTCTGGTGTCAACTTATTATTGTTGGTCACCTTCACACACTCGCTTGTGGCATCAATAAACAGAGTTTTATTATCCGTCTTATTCTTTTTCATTACCATAATACAGGTTGCAATCGAAGTACCAAAGAACAGATTACTCGGCAACTGAATAATACAGTCCACATAGTTATTGTCCACAAGATATTTGCGGATTTTCTGCTCTGCACCACCACGATACATAATTCCCGGAAAGCATACAATGGCAGCAGTTCCATTAGACGCAAGCCATGACAAGCTGTGCATAATAAATGCCATATCCGCTTTACTCTTTGGTGCCAAAACTCCTGCCGGAGCAAAACGAGGGTCGTTGATGAGCAGTGGATTTTCGTCTCCTGCCCACTTGATAGAATACGGTGGATTAGACACGATCAATTCAAACGGCTCATCATCCCAATGTTGCGGACTAAGCAATGTGTCTTCACAGGCAATATCAAATTTATCAAATCCCACATCATGCAGAAACATATTAATACGGCACAGGTTATAGGTTGTGATATTGATTTCCTGTCCATAAAAACCGTTACGGATAGCATCCTTTCCAAGAATTTTCTCAGCCTTCAGAAGCAATGAACCAGAACCGCAAGCCGGATCATATACTTTATTGATTTCTGTTTTCCCTACAGTTCCAAGACGTGTGAGTAATTCGGATACATCTGCAGGAGTAAAAAACTCTCCACCAGATTTTCCGGCATTTGATGCATACATAGTCATAAGGTACTCATACGCATCACCAAAGGCATCAATTGAATGGTCTTTCACATCCCCCAGATTCATTTCGCCTACACCATTTAATAGTTTTACAAGCTTTTCATTACGCTTCGCTACAGTAGAACCTAATTTATTGCTATTTACATCATAGTCATCGAACAGTCCGGCAAAGTCACTCTCTGCCTCACTGCCTTTCGCTGATTCCTCGATGTGACGGAACACACGCTCCAGTGTTTCATTTAAGTTTTCATCATTCGCAGCATTGGCTCGAACATTACAGAAAAGTTCACTCGGAAGGATAAAAAATCCTTTTTCCTCTACCAGTCCTTCTTTTGCTTCTTCTGCATCCTCATCAGGCATTTTTGCAAAATCAAACTCCGTATTACCTGCATCAATTTCACCGCTGTTTATGTAATTACACAGGTTTTCGGAAATATAACGATAGAACATTGTGCCAAGAACATAATTTTTGAAGTCCCAACCATCGACTGCTCCACGCAGTTCATCTGCAATCGCCCATATTGCACGGTGCAGTTCATCACGTTCCTGTTCTTTTTTGGTATCAACCATTCTCTTTCCCTCCGTTATCCTCTGATACAAATTCCAGAATATCGTCAACGCCACAGTTCAGAACACGGCATATACTCTCTACGCTTTCGAGGGAAATATACCCATTACGTTTCAGCCGTGTGATGATATTTGCGGAGAAGCCCGCCTCCTGTTGCAACTGTGCATTCGTCATATTTTTTTCTATCAGTAAATGGAATAATTTTTTGTAACTGACTGCCATGTCATCCTCCATCATTTTTCCAACAGATTTAAGAAAAGTGTATCACGAAAACGTGATTTTTTCAATCTGTACAATTATCCTATCCATCCTTATCTCTAGATTAGATAAGATAGATATTATTCTTATCAGTCTAAATACTCTCTCTCAGTTTCATTACCTTGTCCTTTGAACACTCCCAGGCAACCAAAAAGGACATCCCTTGACCCGTAATAATTACGGTTCAGGAATGTCCTTTTTCGCTACTTAACAGTAAGAAACCTTAAGTCCAGTCTGTTCCAACACATAAGCCTTTATCTGATTATACGTTGCCTTTCCTTTGAACTCTGATAAAGCCATATTCTCTTAAGAGAAGTCAACGTTCACTTTTCTACTGTCGACCAGTCTCCGTTCCACTTCGGTCCGCGCTGAGCAAAGGTCCACCGGACCTTTAGCGCCCTTGGAAAGTAAGACAACAAACCGTTTCAATGTGGCTTGTAAATGGGAAGCAGTCATATGGTGTTGCACGCTTCACTGTATATCCATGCTTTGTGAGATACTTTAAATCCCTCGCCAGTGTTTCCGGGCCACATGACACATACACCACCCTCTCCGGCGACAGCTTGACAACCGATGATAAAAATGCCTCGTCGCTGCCGGTTCTTGGAGGATCCATTATGACAACATCTGCCTTCTCCCCCTTTTGTGCCATCTCGACCATGAATTTTCCGGCATCATCATTGTAGAAACGGATATTTCTGATGTCGTTTCGCTTTGCATTGATGACTGCATCACGGATTGCATCACGGTTTAGCTCGACCCCGATGACTTCACCTGCATTTTTCGCTGCTATGATACCTATGGTTCCGGTGCCACAGTATGCATCGATTACGCGCTCCTTGCCGGTCAGGTGTGCCTCATGAATGGCTTTTTCGTATAAAAGCTCCGTCTGTACCGGGTTCACCTGATAAAACGAGCCTGGTGAGATGCGGAAGGTGCAGCCGCACAGCTTATCCTCTATGAAGCCCTTGCCATAAAGCGTGATGTTTCTGTCTCCGAGCACCATGCTTGTCTTTTTATCATTCACGTTGAGCACCACTGTCGTGATATTGGGATGCTTTTTCCTGAGTGCTTTTACGAAATTGTTCTTCGATGGAAGTATCGGCGATGCCAGGACAAGCACTACCATTATCTGCCCTGTTGCATAGCCCTTTCTCACAAGCACATGTCTAAGAAGCCCATAGCCGGTATCCTCATCATAGGTCTTTATCCTGAATGAGCGGAGCATATCCTTTATGTCCCTTATTATCTCATCTGACTCCTGCTCCTCTATCATACAGCTTTCGATATCCACCACATCATGTGTGTTTTTCCTGTAGGCTCCCGCCACAATCTGACCGCGTCTCGTACAGTCAAAGGCTGCATGAACCTTGTGACGATAATAGAGCGGATTTTTCATGCCGACAATCGGCTCCACAAAGCAAAAAGGCTTTAGCAGCTTTTTCATGTATGCCTGCTTGGTTTTTAACTGTTCCTTATATTCTACGCCCTGATAGTCGCAGCCGCCACATTTCTTTGCATACGGACATACGTTATCGCTTTTTGCCCGGCTGCTTTTCTCCTTTAGTCTCGGCTGTCCGTTGACTTTTTTGTATTTCTTCTCATTACACGTGGGTTTTCCCCTGTAATTGCCTTGATTTCCCGCCATATCTGCGCTCCTTAAAATCAGCTGTGCTGACTACTTGCCGTATGTATTATATAAATACACATGATTATCTATACAGTGCCATCCGCTTGAAGCACCTGCTGTCACACATATATATGTCTTTCCGCTTGCTGCCTTCTCATAGCTGACCGCACAGTTGCCGGACTGATTTACAAAGCCTGTCTTTGCACCGATTACCTCGCCACTTGTCATCCTGTCCTCTATTCGGCGCAGGAACAGATTCGATATGTTCAGGTTCTCAGGATGCTGCGGTGTTGCAGCCGTGCTGTATGTATGATTTGAAAGTACTGTTTTACAAATGTCGTCCTGCATCGCTGCCTGCATGATGACCGCCATATCATAGGCTGTGCTGTAATTGTTCTCATCATATATGCCGACAGGGTTTGCAAAATGTGTGGTCTGGCCTATACCAAGCTCTGCTGCCTTCTGGTTCATCATATCAACAAAGGCCTCCATTGAGCCTGCTGTATAAACCGCAAGCTGATATGCCGATTCTCCACCTGATGGCAGGATGGTTCCGTTAAACACATCGCGAAGAGGCACCTGCTCACCGTCTAAAAAACCTGTTGTGCTGCAATCATGCACATATGAATAATCTGTGGCTTCTCTTGTGATTGTCACAATCTCGTTGAGCTTGTTTTCTATCACAGCCTGCCTGTCTATTTCCGTATTCTCATTCTTTGCTGCATCTATCGCATTTTTCTCAGCCTGCTCTGCTGCTACAAGCACTGTCATAACCTTTGTCATGGAAGCCGGGTACATTTTCTCATGTGCATTCTTTCCGGCAACAACCGTGCCGTCCTGCTCATCAATCACTACGGCATAGGAGCTCTCCAGCTCATCTCCGATTGCTGCTGTAGCGTCAGACTCCTTTGGTACAAAGGGCTCCTTTGCTTCCTCCGTCTCACTTACCTGCTCTGTCACAGCGGTCACATTTTCTGTGGCTACCCCTGTGTCTTTTGCCTTATTACTGTCTTTTTTCGCTTTATTAAGGCACGATATAACTATTATAATCGCTATAACGACTATCACAGCCACTATTCCTACAAGCTTAATCTGTGAAGCTCCTGTATTTCGTCTGCGGCGTCTGTAATTTTTTCTGCTATTATTTCTCATATCCAATCCCTGTCTCGTTGTAACTATTCATCCCACGCACATTCGCAAAACCGCACTATACTTGTGCTTTTTTGTTCTCAGTGATTCTGAATAATCACATTTCATTTTATACTGTAACCTATTTAGTATACTCCCTATCCGGAAGCTGTGCAATAATTATCGCAATAAACATGAGCACACATCCAAAAATTTCTCTGCCACCCAGCATCTGGTCCAGCAGAATCCATCCTGCAATCACAGAAACCACCGACTCAAGGCTCATCGCCACCGATGCCACCGCCGGGTTTAAGCCCTTTTGTCCGACAATCTGCAGCGTATAGCCCACTCCGCTTGAGAAAATACCGGCATAGAGAATCGGAATCCATGCATCCCAGGTGCAAAGCGACTGTGCCCACTGCGCTATACCGCCGGCAGACGGTCCCATATCTGTAAAAATCATCACTATACATGAGCCAAGCCCGGTGACAAAAAACTCAATACATGAAAGTCTGACCGCATCTACCTGTGATACGAAATGGTCAATCACAAGTATCTGTATCGCAAAGCACAATGCCCCTGCCAACAGGAGCAAATCCGAGCCACTAAGTGAAAATGTGCCATTCATGCACAGAAAATACATGCCTATCAGTGCAATAAATACACCTATCCATATTTTGGCTTTGCATTTTCTTTTGAGGAAAATCCCAAGTATAGGCACCATAAGTATATATGTAGCTGTAAGAAACCCAGCCTTGCCGGATTCTGCGCCCATGCTGATTCCAAGCTGCTGCAGGTTGCTCGCAAAGAAAAGTGCTATTCCACAGCAGCTTCCGGCTATCCAAAGCTCTTTCTTTTGCTTTTTGCTTTCAGGTCTGTTTACCGTCATCTCCTTTACATCCAGTATTTTTATGACCGGCAGAAGGCAGAGCGCACCAATAAGGAAGCGGATACCGTTGAATGAAAATGCTCCAACTGCATCCCCTCCCTTTGACTGCGCTACAAAGGCTATTCCCCAGACTATATCTGCCAAGAACAAAATAAAGACATGTCTTGTCTTTGAGGCTGTATTCATTATAATAGTTCCTCCGTGTTATCAAAATCAGAGATATTATATCACCGTCTGCCTTGAATTGCATACTTAAATATGCTGTTACATTTCGTTTGTATATAAAATTATACAAAAAAGGCAGCAAACACCCCCTTTGGGTATTCGCCGCCTGTCTTTATATCTTATTGCGTAACACTATTATTTACGCTATTCTGCCAGCTTAAAATGCTTTATCTCTCCGTTTCCTGCCACATAGAAATCATTATCCTTATAAATTCCTCTATAGCCTTCTGTATTTTTATAGCTCAGTGCCTGCTGCTCCAAAAGACTAAAGCCGTTTTCACTGTCATACGAAAACAGATAGTAGTCATTCGCAGTAAATCCTATCAGATTTTTCTCCGGGTCAGCAAGAATAGCCTTGTAGTTGTATACAAACTCATTACTCCAGCTCTCAGAACTGTCGATAAGCTTCTGGTTCACCTCAACCGGCTTTGTCGGATCACTCACATCAAACATCGTGAGCTTTATCTTACTCTGCTGCGAGTCACCATAGCCTATTCCAAGTACGTGCGTATCATCCCACATATGCAGATATTCAGAAAATCCACTCACCTCAAGCTCCCCCAAAAGTTTTGGTGCTGTCGGGTCGGATATATCTGCCACAAAAAGAGGATCCGTCTGCCTGTATGTGATGAAATATACGTATTTTCCAACAAAGCGGGCTGCGTATATACTCTCCCCGCGTGCAATCTCGTTTATCACACCTACCTCATTCATATCCTTATCCAGCACATGAAGCGAATTTACAGGCTGACTGCCGGTATTTGAGGTTGGAAGCACATACAGATACCCTCCCTGCTCATTTATTGCGAATTTATCGTTAAGATAACCATTCACTGAGGTTGTCTCCCCGGTCTTCATCACTCCGTCCTCAAACGAAATTTTGCTGATTTTGGTAAGCTCACGGCTTGCACTCCAATCAGAATGATACAGATACATAGCATTGCTAGAAACGTACACCTCGCCGCTATTATTCATAATGCATTTTGCATCTATCGCCTTATCAGGTTTATCCACATCAAAGCTCGAAATAACTGTGCCTGAGTATGTATCCTCTCCTATATAGAAGCAGTCATAGCTTATCAATTTGCCATTTACCTGTGGCACCCATTTCTCCAGATTATCCTCCTGCAGCGCCACATTTTTATTCATATCGGAGGTCTTTATATATGTGTCCGAAAAAACATATACCGTATTGCCGATTTTGCGCGATGTATTGTAAAATCCATCCTGACGCGCTTTACCTATAAGCACCGGTTTCGTTGGGTCAGCTATATCATAGCTGTAGCATATAGTCTCATCCTTATCGCCCGCATGGTTTGATATGATAAGCATTTTTCCGTCACTGATATAAAGCTCCTCTACAGTATCTGACGGTACCTCAAAATCAGGACGAAACAGTGTCTCTTCCCCCGGCTTTCCATTTGAAATATCCGTGATGGATATCTGACCATCCTCTACCATGTAAATGTACTTTCCGTCTGTCTTTACCACATCACTCTCATCAACGCCCTCTGTCATCACGTTGGTGGTTGAATACTCTGTACCAACTGTCGACTCCTGCTTATTTGCAGACGATGCATCAGACGTAATTCCTGTTGCATCCGCACTCTCCAGCAAGTCTCCAGATGCAGTATTCCTTATGGAAGCCTCGGCTTTTTTTGCCACATCATACAATTTCCCGTAATCAGAGGCCGCTTCATAATCCCCAAGCTTTGCACCGCTCTTTATCCCTGCATAGACATTATTCTGCGCATTATTCTGTGAAATCACATTTGCAGTTTTTGTCTCCAGCTCATCTATACGGTTATTAAGCCGCACAACCTCCGTGCCTAAGACTGCAACAACAAGGACTGCCGCCACTGTGGCAAGCGCTTTTGCTGCCCGTGCAAATTTTTTGTGCTTTTTCCTGTTTTTGTCTTCTTTTCCGCCGTGATGGGTTTCATGATTTTTTACATAAATTTCATCACTGTACCCGGCCGATTCTCCGGTCGACTGCGCTTCTTCAATTATTTGGTCATCGATGTAATTTAAACCATCAAATAAATCCTTTTTCGTCATAGATATACGCCCTCCTCATCCAGATATTTTTTAAGCTCTGCCCTTATCCTGAACAGTGTGGTCTTTACGCTGCTTTTGCTCCTGCCGCTCATATCTGCCAGCTCATCAATCGTCATGCCATACCAGTAGCGTCTCACGAAAAGCACTCTCTTTTCCGTCTCCAGTCCGTTCAGAAAATCCGATAAACACCTTCCAATGTCCGACAGCTCGCCCTCGTATTTTGCATCGCTGTCTGCAAGGCACTCCTCAAGCTCATCAAGCATACAGTTCATGTTGGAATTTCTCTTTGAAGCATTATTCCAGTCAATCCTGTCGCATACGATATTGCGGCATACCCTGTAAAGCCATGAAATGAAACGCATAGGACGCTCCGGTGGTATCTTGTTCCATGCTGCTATGTATGTGTCATTTACACATTCCAGTGCATCCTCATGTGCTATCATAGTGTCTGCAAACCGGGTAAGCTTCGCTCCGTACATCTGCGAGGTCGCACTGACAGCCTGCTGGTTGCGATTAAAATACATATCAAGTATCTGTTCCTGTGTGTACATTTTCCACAAACCTCCCTTCTATATATTATGTAGGATTTTGTTTGGTGGGGGTTACATTTCATCATTAATTCTTTAAAATTTCCCTTATGTAAACTTTAAGCCTAGCCTCTAGGAAATAAAGCTTATAGTGCTGAATAATTGAATTGTATCATATTTCGTCTTAGTTTAAATATCAAAAAAGGAAGATTCTCCTTAGAATCTTCCTCATATGAATTCAAATAGTAATATTTAATTGTTCTTCTTTGCCGTAACAAGCGCAACTACCGCAAGAACTGCATTTATCAGACACCAGCCTGCCCATATAGCAAGATCCGAAAAACTTCCATAACCCGCAAATCCGATAATTGCTGCCAATCCAAAGAGTACTATGAGTGCGATATTCCCACCCTTGCCTAACGATTTTCTCGTAGCGATTGAAACAATTCCACCTGCAAGCATAAGAATTGCCACAATTACTCCTGCACTTCCTGATGCCTCACCATTGGCCTCCAACGCATTAGATACTCCTGCAGCGCATGACTGAAATGATACAAAAACAAATAAAATTATTGATAAAATACCTGAAACCAATTTCCAAACCTTCATGATGAATTTCTCCTATCTATTTAAATATTGCGTAGCTCTACTGTTTAATAATCATACTTTCATATGATGTTTAAATTATTTACTGTGCCGTAAATGTTATCGCATCTGAATCCGCTATTGTATCGTAGCTCTCAGCATTGTATATATGGAATTTAAGCTCCACCTGATCAACCGACGTGATTCCGTTTGCCTCAAGATCACTTGACATAATGGTTATATCATCTATAGACTTCTTTCCGTCATAGACTGTGGTTGAAAACAGCGGTGTCATCATATATCCATTGATAGACATGTTGTCCACGTTTATTCCGACATTCTGACCTGAGGTGTTTTCGATGTAAAGTAAAATTGCTGTTCCCCAGAAGGAATTTTCATCAACTGTTTTTCCAACAATCCTTACACCATTTGCATTGTAAAGCTCCTGTCCCTCATCGTTTGGTGTCGTATCCATGTTTGCAAATTCAGATGTCTCAAGCTTTGAATATACATTCTTGAAAAGATTATCCCAGTTTGAATCGTATGCGTGGAAATACATCTCAATTTGTCCTACTGTATCTATTCCGGCAGCTTTAAGCTCTGTTGATGATAAATACATAACCTCATTCGACTTCTTTCCTGCCGCAACATCCGCGCTGAACAGATCTGTTATCATATAATCGTTCACGATTAGTGCATCACAGCCTATTGTATAGTCCTTGGCCGAATTATTTTCAACCAGAAGCTTAATTCCGTCTCCCCATATGCTGTCCGTCACATATTCAGTCGCAGTTATTTTGATGCCATCCTGGTCTACAAGCACCTGCTCATTGATATTTTCATCTGCCGATGTCTGATTTGTGCCAGTTCCACTGCTTTCTGCGCCTCCACCGGCCTCCGGTGCGCTTCCCGGTGCCGCTATGCTCTTTTTTTGCCCTGTGTCCGAGCTGCATCCCAATAATGTAAAAGTGATTGCTGTGATACTCAGTACAAGAGCCAGTAAATTAGTTCTTTTTTTCATGGTTTAAGTCCTCCTCTGTAAATTGTAGGACCATTATACCATCACATTATGAATACCGTTCTCCCCGCAGCGGTGGTAAAATTATATTCTAAACCTACTCCTGCACACCACTTGTCCTGAGCATTTCCATGCCATTTTTGCTGAGTAATTCATTCACCTCTATGATTCCACCCGGACGTTCCTTAAAAATAAGCATAAGAAGGGCATCTCTAGGGATTTTTGCATAGAGCTGCGGCATCTCGTATTTTCTCAATGCTCTCTGGGTCTGCTCTAATGTAAGCTCTGCAGCATAACATATCCTCAGGATAATATCCCGCTGCCTGGTATGTTTTTCGCCTGACAGAAGCTTGTAGCCGTATTTTTCCGGAATATCAGCCTTCAAAAACACCATCTGCTGTGT
>ERZ1034925.908-NODE-908-length-11322-cov-4.853910_pt1 | contig 11322 bp, 10 predicted proteins | sample MGYA00520687_ERZ1034925 | MGnify/ENA primary metagenome ERZ1034925 (study PRJEB33766, sample SAMN09781758) | gut metagenome | biome: gut microbiome | host: Homo sapiens | place: Madagascar | study: EMG produced TPA metagenomics assembly of the PRJNA485056 data set... | reverse complement strand
TTCTTTTTCCCTTTGGAGGCCTCAACCTGCTTGTATTCTTCCCGAACCGCTTCTATCTCTGCATCAAAATCGCGATCCAACTGAAGTTTTGCGGTTAATTCCTGTTCTTTTTCCTCTAATTCCTTATTGGAAAATTCCTGCTTCTTCTGTCGTAATTCATCAATTGCATGAACTGCGTCCACATCACCTGCTCTTGTAGATGCCATGTTTACGATGTAATCATTTAATTTATCTGCGATTGCCCGGTCCGTTGCTAATTCCATCTGACCGACACAAAGCGTATTCATATAAGTACTCTTATCTGTCTGAATCAAAGTTCCCACTAATGTGTCCGGATTCTGCGGTGTAATCTCTCTTCCCGTATCTAAATCCTTCACAGCCAGACTCTTTTGTGCTCGAAGGAAATTCCGTTCAACCAGAAACTCACCCTGTTCCGTCTTCACTTCCATCGAACCTGCATAGGCCTCTCCATTGATCGGTTTTCTCTTCTCATATCCGGCAAATCCTGTTGTGTCGGAAGGATCCTCCATACCGTATAACATACCGACAATGAAATCCTTCGTGGTTGTCTTACCTGCTTCGTTTGCCCCACATATAATATTCATACCAGGAGCAAGCGTGATATCTTTATCATGAAATTGTCCAAAATCCTGTAAATGCAGCTTATCAATCTTCATCTTACCGCTCTCCTGTCTTTAATAGTACGTCTAAGCCATAATGAACCGCTTTTTTGCAAATCTCATCACTGTAGTAATTGTCCGATAACTGACCGATGAATTTGCCCACCAGATTATTCTGATTCTCCTGATATAACGCATTCAGATCATACTCTCCAGCCTGTTCCGTAATGACTTCATATATGTTGTATTTGTCCATCAGACTTGAAAAATCAAATACATCATGATTATGATTCTGACCTTTTACAAGAATCCGATAAATATTCTGCGTTCCTAAGTTCCGAATCTGCTTATCTACGAGATCTAAGATCATAGGTGGTGTATGATCCGGCTTGATATTGATCAACAGGTTCATATAACTGCGCTGTGCAACCGGAACAAATTCCGTCTTAACCTTACCATCTGTCACTTCACCGTAAATATATCCTCTTGCACCGGTATCCGTATAATCGATCGGTTCTAACGAACCGCACATGATAACTGCATTTTCTTTGATCACTTCCGGTTTTCGAATATGGCCAAGTGCCACATAATCAAAATTCGACTCCCTCAGATTCTTCTTATTAAATGGCAAATGCTTCTCATCTCCACCGTGTGCTAATAAGATATTAAATGCACCCTGTTTGGCAGGCTTAATATGATTGAGAATATCATCCTCATTCTCTTTGTCATTATAAGAAAAACCTGTTACACATGTATTCAGATCTTTCATGTAGACATTACTGATCTTATCCGCAGATAAACAAATTGTCTTAGACGAGAACTTATAGTTTGCCATTGCACTATCCGGTTTCATATAATCGTTGCTTCCGGCAATAATGATCGTCTTTGTCTTTGTAAGCTTTGACAGGATATAATCTACATCCCGTAACATTCCTTCTGACGGCGGCATGTGGAACAGATTACCCGCAATCAATAACAAATCTACCTGCTTTGCTTCTGCATTCTCTATTACCTTAACAAAGGTATCTTTTATCTCCTGTTGTCTGGCTTCACTCCAAGGTTTCCCCTTGTCCGGCTGTACTCCTAAATGTACATCTGCCATATGTATAAATTTCATCTTCGCACCTTCCTCTTTACGTCTGGCATCTGACTGCTATGGGCTAAAAGGTATTCTAGCCCTAGTATCTTATCTATTATATTAGATTTCTCTCATAAAGGCAAATTTTTCGTGATAATTTTAAGAACTTCTTCATTATTTGTCCTATTTTTGTAAAAAACAAGGGTACAAAGCGTGATTTGTAATCATCCTCTTTGTACCCTTGTTTTTTTGTTATTCATTTTTATACATTATTCATACACCTATTTACACCTCTGGATCAATATATTGTAAAAATACTGTTTTTCCATATTTATTAATATATGCACAATATGTTTCGTACACTCTCTCCTCATCCTTCGCTGTCGGAATCCTTTTATACTTTACACACCATATTCCTTCTTCTTTATCATACAGAACCGTACAGGCGTTACAATATTGAAATCCGTTGTTTGAAAAATCAGCATTTTCCAACTCTTCTTTTGCGATCTTACATATCTCTTCTCTGGTAACTTCTGTGCTTGCTTCCTTTTCATGCAAGAAACCAGATGTTATATTGTCCTGATTAACAGAAAAACTTTGATATCCATCCGAATTTGACAACCATTCTTTCAACATACTAGTTGGTGCATTTTTTATGCTTGTATCAGAAATCCCCAATGATCTTATATAATCAACCTGCTCCTGTGTTAATGTCATCTCATCATTGATTTCATATAGATTGTCTTTGTTTGCGGTCAAATAATAATCATATTTTACCGGCCAGACTCCACCTTGATCTGCAAAAGTATTCAATCTAAAGTACAGTACCGTTCCAATAATACAAGCTATTACCCCTGCTATGCCAACTATCATTCCCATCTGATATCTTTTTTTCATTATACCTCTCCCTTCTACTCTATAAACACACAAACAACCCCATTAAAACTATTTTTATGATAATAGATTTTAACAGGGTTGTCAAGAACTACATATTGTGTATCGTAATTATTCAATTAAATTATACTGCACCTTATTTCAAAAGCATTATAACGCCATCGGAGACTACAACTGCTTCATCCGGAATTTCACATACAGTTCGATCAATTCCGCACAATTTTCTCTTCCTACCTTATCACTGTTGATAAACAGATCATAGTTCGTCGGATTTGTCCAGTCCTTACCGGTATAATATTTATAGTAATCTGCACGATATTTATCGGTCTTGCTGATCAACCGGTTCGCTTCTGCTTCCGAAACGCACATTTTATCAACAATGGATTTTACGCATGCCGGACGTGGTGCATCAATATAAATGCGGTATACATTATCAAAATATTCCAATACATGGTCTGCACATTTACCGACAATAATGCAGGACTGACTAAGTGCCAGCGACCGGATGATCTGCGCCTGCAAATTAAACAGGTTAATATCCGATACGAAATCCTTTTCGCTCGGAGCAAGAATCGTCTTCGTCGGTATACCCTTTAACATCTTGGCAAACAAACTGCCCCGGAGCCTCTCATCGGTCTCATGAAACAATGCTTTATTGATACCGCTGGCATCCGATGCCATATCCAGAATCTCATTTTCATAGCATGGGATTCCCATACGCTTTGAAAGTTCCAGCGCGATCGACTTACCGCCACTACCGAATCCTCTCGCAATTGTAATTACAAAATTATCCATAACTCATTCCTCCTAGTCTCCCAGATATGCCTTACGAACAGCATCATCATGCAACAGATCATCCGCTTTACCGGATAATACAATGCTTCCTGTCTCTACAACATATCCTCTATCTGCAATCTGCAACGCAGCATTTGCATTCTGTTCCACCAGCAAGATTGTCGTTCCTTCATCCCGGATCGTCTTGATGATCTCAAATATTTCCTGCACTACAATTGGTGCAAGACCCATAGACGGTTCATCCAACAACAACAGTTTCGGTTCCGCCATCAAAGCCCTTCCGATTGCTAACATCTGCTGTTCACCACCGGATAATGTTCCGGCGAGCTGATTTTTTCTTTCCTGTATACGAGGGAAATATGTAAATACTTTTTCCATCGTTTCCTTAATTCCTGCCTTATCTTTTCTCAGATAAGCACCCAGCAGTAAATTTTCTTCACAAGTCTGATCACCAAATACCCGTCGTCCTTCCGGAACCTGACTGATTCCGGTACTTACAATCTTATGTGGAGGTAATTTACTGACTACTGTATCATTGTAAGTAATGGTTCCGCTCTTAATATGATTCAGACCACTTATGGCACGAAGTGTTGACGTCTTACCCGCACCATTTGCACCGATCAGCGTAACAATTTCGCCATCCTTTACCTCCAGACTAATTCCATGCAGGGCATGTATTGCTCCATAATACAGATCAATATTATCAATTTTCAACATAATTATGCCCCCTTTCCCAAATAAGCCTCAATGACTTTCGGGTTCTTCTGAATCTCTTCCGGTACACCATTTGCAATAATCTCACCAAATGATAATACATAAATATATTCACACACATTCATGACTAACTTCATATCATGCTCGATCAACAAAATAGAAATCTTAAATTCTTCCTTGATCCATCGGATCATTTCTGTCAGCTCCGCCGTCTCCTGTGGATTCATTCCCGCTGCCGGCTCGTCTAACAACAGCAGCTTCGGTTTTGCTGCCAATGCTCTTGCAATCTCTAACCGTCTCTGTTCACCATAAGGCAGATTCTTCGCCAGCTCATCCGCCTTGTCATCCAGTTTCATAATTTTCAGATACTCCAAGGCCTCCTCTTTCATCTTCGCCTCTTCCCGCATCTGATAAGGACTATGCAAAATGCTGCCTAATAATGTTGTCTTTGACTGAAAATCAAAACTGACCATTACATTCTGCAACACTGTCAGATCCTTAAATAACCGGATATTCTGAAACGTTCTGGCGATACGCTTGGAAGTAATGTCATACGGTTTGATTCCGTCAATCCGCTCTCCGTCAAAATCAATCTTACCGCTTGTCGGTTTATACACGCCGGTCAACATATTAAATAACGTTGTCTTACCTGCTCCGTTTGGTCCGATCAAACCGACCAGATTGTTATCTCCAATCTCCATATTCACCATATTTACAGCGGTCAGACCACCAAATTTGATCGTTAAGTTCTTCACATTTAACAGATTACCCATATCACTCACCCGCCTTTGCCGTTTTGTCACCTTTGTGGGTGATCTTTGCATATACTTTCTTACACCAGTTTGCAATTCCCTTTACCGTAATCTCTTTCGTTCCTAAAATACCATTCGGACGGAAGATCATTAATGCAACTAACATGACTGCGTAGATCAGCATACGATTTTCCTTGAACACTTCACTCAGTCCCCGGAGAGATTCCGGAAGGAATACAAGAATGGATGTACCAACCACGGTTCCGGATACACTACCCATACCACCTAATACAACATATGTAATAAAGTCAAAAGATTTTGCATAGTTAAATGTGACCGGATCAATAAAGGTATTGAAATGTGCGTACAATCCACCGGCAAGACCTGCCATTGCACTGCCTAAGATAAAGGATATCATTTTGTACTTGGTCGGATTGATACCCATTGCCTCTGCCGCAATGTCATCTTCACGGACTGACATGATCGCACGACCTTTGGAGGAATGGATGAGGTTCTTGATAATGGCAAAACATAAGGCTACGCAAAAGAATATCGTCATCAGGCTTGTCTTAACCGGAATACTTGTCATACCTCTTGCACCACCAACATAGTCAATATTCTGGATAACAACCTTAACAATCTCTCCAAATCCCAATGTACAGATGGCTAAGTAATCACCTTTCAACCGGAGGATCGGATAACCAATCGCTGCTGCAAGCACTGCCGCTGCAAGAATACCGACAAGTAAAGAAACACCATATGGCATATTGAATTTCTGCGTCATGATTGCCGAACCATATGCTCCAATCGACATAAATGCCGCATGTCCCATTGTAAGCTGTCCGGTATATCCTAAGATCAGATTCAGTCCAAATGCTGCGATCATAAAGATTCCTGCAGTCTTAATCACTCGCAGCGTATAACTGTCAAGAATGCCTCTCTGAATTAAAAATAAGGCAATTCCATATATGGCAAACAGCACACCTATGATGATTGCATATTTGATATAGGTTTTCGCTATTATGCGTGTGTCAAATGCCTTCTCGTTCATCTGCTTTTCCATAGCTATCACCTACACTTTCTCTCTGACATTCTTGCCAAACAAACCTGCCGGTTTGATCAACAGAATAATGATCAACACGGAAAATGATATCGCATCAGACAATCCGGAACTGATATATACCTTGGACAGTGTTTCAATCAATCCCATTACAACACCACCAAACATCGCACCCGGGATAATTCCGATACCACCTAATACCGCTGCAACGAAGGACTTCAGACCAGGCATAACGCCCATTGCCGGTGTCAGTTTCGGATACAATAATCCAACCAATACACCTGCGGTTCCTGCCAATGCCGACCCAATACCAAAGGTAATGGAAATGATCCGGTTCGTATTGATTCCCATAAGTGCTGCCGCATCCGAATCATAAGAAGTTGCTCTCATGGCTCTTCCAACCTTCGTCTTCTTAACCATCAACTGTAACAGGATACAAAGGGCAATCGTAGTAAGCACCGCAATGATCTGATAATTACTGATAATAACGCTTCCTACATTGTAGGACTTTAATGGGAACAACTCCGGAAATGATAAGGAGTTCGGACCTGCCAAAAGGTTTGTTTTCATCAGATTCTGTAACAGCAGCTCCACACCCATTGTAGTAATAAACAGGGTAACCTTTGGTGAATTACGCAAAGGTTTATACGCAATCTTCTCAATCAACATACCAAGGATCGCACACGCTAACATTGCAAATATTAACGTTCCCGAAAAACCAAACCGGAACACACATACTGCAAAATAACCGGCATACGCACCAAACATATAGATATCGCAATGGGCAAAATTGATCAGTTTAATGATTCCATATACCATTGTATATCCGATTGCTATGAGGGCATACACACTTCCCTGGCAAATACCATTTACAATCTGTTGTAATAATGTATCCATAGCCATCTCTCCTAACCATCCAGGATCCGGCAGACAGACCGCCTGATATTCACCACATATTCCGTCATTCCTCTTGCGTCTTCCCGGTTGCTGCATCCGGATATCCGGTGAATACAGATTCTGTCTGTGCCAGACTACCTGTTTATTTTATCTTGCTTCTTTGCTGGCTGCCACGCTATGGATGTTATTACAACCGTTGCGTCTCGCAGGCGCGGCTGCCTGGAGTTTATCCTATTCCTCTGGTGAGATCTCTTCCACGAAGCTGAAGGAACCGTCTTTTACCTGGTTCACAACTACACTCTTGATTGGATCACCATTCTCATCAAACTTGTAATTTGTGGTACCGCATTTCTCATCTAAGCTATGTAATGCATCTTTCACTGCATCTGCGTCAGTACTTCCTGCTTTCTCGATCGCTGCCTTTGCAATATATACGGCATCATAACCTAATACGGAGAATGAACCCGGATCTGCATCAAATTTCTCTTTGTAATCGGCAACAAAATCTTTTAAATTGTCAGACTGAATAGATACATGATCTGTAAAGTACATACCCTCTACTGCATCGCCACCGATCTCTACCAAAGCCGGATCCGAACAGGAATCACTACTCATTAACTGAATGTCTAATCCGATCTCAGAAACCTGCTTTGCGATCAGTCCGACTACATCATAATCATCTGGAAGGTATAATACCGTTGCACCGGAATTCTTGATCTCTGTTAAGTAAGACTTGAAATCACTGTCACCTGTGTTATATTTTCCTTCATATGCAATCGTTCCGCCATCTGCCTCAAAAGTCTCTTTGAACTGGCTCGAAATACCAACACAATAATCTTTACCTACATCATAAAGCATTGCAACTTTATCTGCTTTCAATGTATCCTTTGCAAACTTTGCTGCAACTTTACCCTGTAACGGATCAATAAAACATGCACGGAAGATATATTCTCCACCTTCTGCTGTTACCTTTGCATTGGTAGAACCAACCGAGATCATGATCTTCTTGGCTTCATTTACAATTGGTGCCATTGCGATAGAACAGCTACTTGCGTATGAACCCAATACCATATCTACCTTATCCTGCTCTAACAACTTGGTAACTGCATTTGGTGCGGTTGCCGGTTTGTTCTCATCATCCTCAAATACTGCTTCAATCTGCTTACCGTCAATACCGCCTGCTGCATTGATCTCATCAATTGCTAACTGACTTCCGTTCTTACAAGCTGCACCGATATTTGGTGCATTACCGGTTAACGGATATACAAAACCTAACTTGATCGTATCACCACTGCTTGAACTACTACTGCTGCTGCCTCCTCCGGATGACTCCGAAGTTGCTGCTTCCTCGCTACATCCAACCATGGACATACACATTGCCATAACGGCCGCTACTGCTACTACTTTTTTGAATAATCTCTTCATAATGAATTCCTCCTTCTAACTTTAGGTCTTGGTACTAAATCCTATGAACGGGTTACTAATATAAGAAAGGCGTCACGCAATACTGCGTAACGCCTTTGTTATCACACTTAAGTATATATTTAGTTGCATTCGCGTGAATGTCACTTCGAAACCTTCGGTTTCTCAGTGTTCGTTGCACTCATATAACTTTTTCGTCAATCACTGATCTGCAAGCAGCTCATGTTTGACTTCAAAAGTTGCATTCGCGCTTATGCGATCATCTTATCAACCTCTGTGAGAACTTCGTCAAGCATTGTCATTGCGGTGCGGAGTTCATCCTCCTTGATAATAAGCGGAGGTGCTACAATGATGATATTCTCATGTGTATAAGTTGAGAAGCCTTTTGCCTTCAGCATACCGCAGATCTTACCCATCAGGTTCTCTTTATCGGCATTGTAGCCGACAAGCGGTTCCTTCGTTGCCTTGTCTTTTACAAGCTCAACGGCTGAGAACAAACCTTTGTAACGGACATCACCAACACAGGCATGTTTGTCCTTCAGGTCTTCCTCGATCTCACCTAAGATCTTGCCCATGGCTCTTACATTGTCAAGAATGTGGTCTTCCTTATATACATCCAATGTTGCAACACCTGCTGCACAGGAAAGTGGATGACCACTGTATGTAAGTCCACAAAGTAATTTATGATCATCGAAATAATCGGCAATCTTCTTATCTACGATTACACCGCCAAGTGGTGCATATCCACAGGTAACACCTTTGGCAAATGTAATGATATCCGGCTTAATGCCCCAGTTCTGGCAGGCAAATACTTCACCGGTTCTGCACCAGCCCATCATAACCTCATCACAGATCATCATGATACCGAATTCATCACACAGATCACGGATACCCTGCAGATATCCATCCGGAGGAATGATACATCCGTTACTACCGGTAATTGTCTCACACTCGATTGCTGCAATACTTTCCGGACCTTCATAAATGATCTGCTCTCTTAACTTACCAATATAGAACTTGGTTGCGGCTGCATCATCTTCAAAATCCACCAGTTCTCTGTATACATATGGATCAAAGAACTTGACATATCCCGGAATACCAGGCTCACAGTTGAAACGTCTCGGCTCACCGGTTAAGTTGCCGGCACCCATCGTAGAACCATGATAAGAACGATAACGGGACATTACTTTATTTCTTCCTGTATATAATCTTGCAATCTTTAAGGCATTTTCGTTGGCGTCTGCACCACCTAATGTAAAGAATACTTTCTGCATATTATCCGGTGCCAGCTCAATGATCTTTCTTGCTAACTCTGACTTTACATCTACCGCATAACCCGGTCCGATAAATGGCAGCTTATGTGCCTGCTCTGCGATCGCATCTGCCACCTTCTGGTTTCCATATCCGATATTCAGATTCACAAGCTGTGAACTCATATCATAATATTTCTTACCATCTGCATCATAGAAATAAATGCCTTCTGCTTTTGTAACTACGGTTGGATCTAATGTTCCCTGTACGGACCATGAATGCAATACATGTTCTTTGTCTAATTTCTTGATTTCTTCTTTTGACATCTCTCTCATAATACATATCTCCTTTACATCATTTCATTCTATATTAGTTATTACGAAGCTCTCTGCTTTCTTATATACTTCGTATTCATAAACAATCTGCTTTCTCTACCATAATTCCTTATACATTCTCAACACATCCTCTTTTGTGGTCGTCTTACGGGTATTTCCCGGACTTCCACTGGCGATCGCATCCTCTGCCATCTTATCCATGACCTCGAAAAATGCTTCTTTATCAACACCATATTCCGCAAGTGTCGGAACCTCTAATGTCTCACATAATTGGATGATCGCATCTAAAAATGCTTTGGCTGCCGTCTCATCATCATCTTCTTCTGTCGCTGCCCCGATTGCCCTTCCAAGATCTGCAAATCGTTCATAGGTTCCGTCTAATGCAAATGTCAGACAAACCTTTAACAACATTGCATTGGATAATCCATGTGGTACATGGAAGTTTGCACCGATCGGACGACTCATTCCATGCACTAAGGTAACGGAAGAATTATTGATGACCACTCCTGCCTCTAATGCCGCCAATATCATTTCTTCTCTCGCTTCCATGTCTTCTCCATTCTCATAAGCTCTTGGAAGATATTGGAAGATTCGCTTGACTGCATCAACGGCATATACATCGGTAAGCGGGGAGGCTTTCTTGGAAGTATATCCCTCCACCGCATGGGTTAAGGCATCTAATCCGGTTGCATTGGTTACGCTCTTTGGCGAGGATACGGTAAATGACGCATCCACAATTGCAACATCCGGTATCAGCACCGTTCCTTTTAATAACATCTTAATACTTGTTTTTGTATCTGTAATAATAGTAAACTGCGTTGCTTCCGATCCGGTACCCGCCGTTGTCGGAATCGCAACCATTGGAGGAAGCGGATTCGTGATCTCTTTTCCCATGTAATCCGCAATCTTTCCGGGATTGGTGATCAATGCGCCGATCGCTTTCATTGAATCCATCGGGCTTCCGCCACCAATCGCAATCAGGAAATCACATCCGTTTGCTTTGTATGCTTCCACACCGCCATCAATCATCACATCATCCGGCTCTCCGGTAATATCGTCATAAACTGTCCAGCCAATTCCAATTTCATCTAACAGATTGGTAACAATCCTGACATTACCGATTCGATTCATTACTTTTCCACTTACTACCAATGCTTTGGTTCCAAGTGTGCGAATCACCTCTTTGCTCTGTTGTAAAGCATGTTCTCCACTTATTATCTGTTTTGGCATGATAAACTTACTTGCCATTTACATCACACTCCTTGTTTGGAGACATGAACATTATCATCTTTTGATAATGTTCATGTCATATGTTGGGTAGATATTACCTCTACATAACCATAAAGTCAAGTATGTTTTGCCATTTTTTAATTATATTAAGTGCATGTCTTTGTTTGCTTTCAAATGTTAGGCAAACAAAAAAGCCGAAGGTTTATTTTCTAAATCACCTTCGACTTATTTACAGATTATAACCGCACTCTCCCAAAATTGCAAGTATTATTTT
>ERZ1034925.907-NODE-907-length-11333-cov-4.828072_pt1 | contig 11333 bp, 14 predicted proteins | sample MGYA00520687_ERZ1034925 | MGnify/ENA primary metagenome ERZ1034925 (study PRJEB33766, sample SAMN09781758) | gut metagenome | biome: gut microbiome | host: Homo sapiens | place: Madagascar | study: EMG produced TPA metagenomics assembly of the PRJNA485056 data set... | reverse complement strand
ATCAGCAAGATGCTATATAATAAAGATAGTTCGAGAGAACAATAAAATGTTGGAGGACAAAAAAATGAAAGCAATTGTAATTGCATCAAAAGGAACTAAGAAGTACGGCTACGGTTTTAACAGTAGTCAGATCACGAAACCGTCTGAAATGATTGAAGTATTAGGAATGGTTTTGGAAGGTTATCAAGTAATCGAAGTTAAAACGAAAAAGTAAAAGAACAGAGGTTCAGGTACAGTAGTACTTGGACCTCTCGTAATGAAAAGGAGCAGTATGACAAGAAAGCAATTAGAACAGTATGAAAAATTCAAAGAGACTGTTAAAGAAATTGAGTGCAATCATTGCAAAGGAGTATTTGATGTTTCTTATCTTCAGTTTCAAACAAGTCGTGTTAAGAATGAGAAGAATGAAACAATGGATGTGATGTTTTTCGTTTGTCCGTATTGTCAGACGATTTATGTTACAATGATTAAAGATCCTAAAACAAAGTTATTGTTAACATGCTGCGAACAAAAACAAAAGAAGATGGATTCTTATCGTCGTAAGCGAAAAGAAGTGCCACAACAAGTTATGAAAGAGTATTTTGTTGCTCGACAGCGACTCCTTTCGTATCAGGAGTTTTTGAAAGCAAGATACGAGAAGTTCTTTCACCTTGAAACTAAAGGAAGTGACCGTCCACTTAATGACGGAGAAAATAAAAAGGAGACAAAGTAAAAATGAAAAATGCAACTAATGTGCAGGAAGAAAACAAACCATTTAGACCCTTTAATTTGCAGTTCTTCGGTGGTGGTACTGATGACGACAATGTCGACGATTCTGCAGACGGCGATGTTGACGAGAGTGGAGCCGGCGATGATGCAGGTGATGATGAGGAAGATGGTAACCAGCATGGAACTGGAGAAAAAACTTTTACCCAAAAGCAGGTTACTGCTTTGATGGCAAGAGAGAAAAAAGAAGGACGTCGGTCCGTTTTGAAAGCACTTGGTTTCAAGTCTGAAGCTGAAGCAAAGAGTGCTTTGTCTGTATTACAGTTGATCAACAAAGCTTCCGGTCAATCCAATCAGGATGTAGCGGATGTTGAAGATGACGATACTGCCGATACAGCTTTATCTGAAGCTCAAAAACGTGCAGAAGCAGCAGAGAATAAGTTGGCCTGCATTAGTGCTGGTATCAATAAAGATTCGATCGATGATGCTTTGGCTGTTGCACAGTTAAAAGTAACAGATAAGAAAGATTTAGCTACTGTGTTAGCTGAAATGAGTAAGCTTCCAAAGTATGCTAGTTTCTTTGATGCTTCTCAAGAAGGAGAAGGTGGAGAAGAGGGTGGTACTGGTAGTACACCGGGCCATTCTAAGAAAGACAGCAAGAAAGCTGGTAGTTATGGTAAGCGGCTTGCTGAAGGCTCTCGTCCCAAAGCGGAACAGAAGAACACTTACTTTTGATGTAGAAAGGAGAAAATATGTTAAACCAAACTAAAGTAACAATTACGTCCGGCGTTACTCGTAAGACTATTTTAGTAGATCCTCAGAACAGTACTGCTGTTTCTTGCATGATTGCTAATACTGGTCTTGAAGCTGATTCCGCCGGTAAAAAGATCGTAAAAGCTGGAACACCTTTGACAGGTTCTTTGACGGCTAGAGGAACAGCATTCACTGTAGCAAGTGAATCTGAAGTATCGAGCGTAACTACTTCCAATGCTATTGGCATCGCAATGCACGATGTTGATGTAACCGCTGGTACTGCCAATGGAGCTATTCTGATCTCTGGTATCGTTGATAAGAATAAGCTGGATAGTGATGTACAGAGCAAGATCACCGCTGCAACTGAAAAGGCACTGAAGATGATTCAGTTCATTGCGTAAGAGAGGAGAAAAGAGAAAATGGCAAGTATTTTTGAGTTAGTGACGGCCGCAGATATCGTGGCATACTGGGAATCACTTACAGATGCTGATAATCTGTTAGGTGACGAGTTATTCCCTTCTCAGCAGAAGCTGGGTCTGGATCTGAAATGGATCAAAGGTTCTCAGGGCTTACCGGTAGTATTACTGCCATCTGCTTATGATGTTGCTGCTATGAAGCGTGATCGTATCGGTTTCGATAAGGTATCCATGGAGATGCCGTTCTTTAAAGAATCCATGATGATCGATGAAGAGCTGCGTCAGCAGTTGAATATGGTACTGGAGACTGGTAACCAGGCTTATATCGATTCTATTATGAATCGTGTATTCAGCGACGATGTTACATTACTGGCCGGTGCAAGAGCACAGAGAGAAAGAATGAAGATGATGCTGTTGACCACTGGTGCTATTTCGATTTCTGCTAATGGACAGGATTACGATTATGATTACGGTATGGCTACCAAGCAGAAGGTTACTGTTGAGACAAGTTGGGAGGATCCGACTGCACCCATTATCGATAATATCAGAACCTGGCAGGATCAGATCGAAGACGAGACCGGTGATCGTCCTACAAGAGCAGTATGCTCCAATAAGACTTTCAGCTATTTTATGAAGAATAATGACATTCGTAATGCAATTTGGGGTAACGACGCTAAGGCACCTGTTAACCGTGAGAAGATTCTTCAGTATTTACTGAGCGAACTTGGTCTGACGCTGGTAGTGTATACCAAACGTTATAAGGACGAGAGTAAGGCTGCTAAGCAGTACATTCCTGATGATGTATTCTCTCTGTTCCCTGCGGGTTATTTGGGAACTGGTTGGTTTGGTACCACTCCTGAACAGTCCGATCTGATGGCTGGTAGTGCAGCTAATGTATCTATTACAGATACTGGCGTAGCAGTTACTACTACTAAGAAGACCGATCCTGTGAATGTCGATACTAAGGTATCCATGATCTTCCTTCCTTCTTTCGAAGCTATCGACAAAGTCATCATTGCTGATGTTAAGAAGGAAGGGTAGGAGGCTGCTATGGTAACAATTATTAAAGGCGAAGGCGAAAATCGCAAGACGCTGCAGGTTGCGCGGAGTGCTTATAAGAACTTTTACAAAGGTGCTGGTTGGCAGATCGATGAAGATGTTAAGATCGTTACTTCGCAGGAATCTGACGAAGACGACGAATGGGCTGACTATGACGACAACGGAGAGAAGGACGAACCTATGAAGCCTCTATCTGAAATGTCTCGTGCTGAGCTGGAAGAGAGAGCTAAAGAGTTAGGTGTTGATTTGACCGGTTTATCTTCTGCTCGACAAATGCGTGAAGCAATCAAAGCTGTAATGTAGGAGGGACGCTATGGATGAGAAAGAGACTATTGGACGTATTAAAAAGCTCCTACGCGAAGATGCATGTCCCTTTTTTACTGATGAAGATTTGGTCTTCTATCTGAAAGAGAATCAAGGAGATGCGGATGCGACTGTACGTCAATGTCTGCTCATCAAAGCGGAAGATACTTCGTTAAGTATCAGTGGTCTACAGGCTGCTGATACTTCGAAGTATTTTAGACGTTTAGCACAACGTTATCGCAAGAGCAATTCCAAGATTCTTCCGGGAGGTTGACATGCAGAATGTATTGTTCTTGAAGAATAAGTTAAAGCGGCAGATTGATCTGAATGGTCAGTCATTTTCTGCATATCGCTCTGTATATGACGAGCGTCATCAGGAAACGGACGAAGGAGAAGAGGTTGTTACCTTTGCAGGTATCTTTCACGAGTCTATGAGTTATGTAAAAAATACTGTCGGAGAGGCTGGTGTAATTAGAAGTAAGCCACAACCTATGATTTTGACATTGATCACAGAGGAAAGCAAGAAACTTGCTATAGGTGATCGAATCGCTATCAGCGATTGTATGTATATTATCGTTTCGAAGAAGAATGTAAAGCAATTAGACGTAGCATACGATATTTCGTTGGAGGTAAAGGTATGAGTGAGTTTCGTTTAGATTCTCAAAACCTTCACGAAGGTTTGAATTCTTTTGAAGAAAGAGCTTTAATGGCTATGTCAATATATTGCGAGACTGCCGCTCAAGATCTTGCAGGATATATGAAAGAGCATCGAGTATGGACTGATCGAACCAGTCAAGCTCGACAGCGTTTGACAGCGTATGTTGAGAAAACCGATACTGGTTTTCGGATTGTTCTTGCACATGGCGTAGATTATGGTATATGGCTTGAGTTAGCAAACGAAAAACGTTTTGCTATTTTAGAGCCGACAGTACGCTTACAAGGTCCTGCTGTTGTTAAAGGTTTTGGCCATTTGTTAGATCGTTTAGGAGGTTCAGTACGATGACCGAAAATGATGAAAGAACAGTATGGGAAAGAATTTTTGATGCTTTGAAACAAAACGGCATCGATGTTTATCCGCCTGCTTCAAAACGTGGTGAATGTACAAAAGAGTACGTTGTAGTGAAGAACGACGGCAGTTCGCAATATCAGCAGACTTCTTCAGAAGCACAATATTACAGTATTCTGTTGTATGTTCCTAAAGATCGATATGCTGTTTTGGAAAAGTATAAACAAAAAGTAAAAGAGATTGTGTCGTTGCAATTGTATCCGATGTTGATGCCGACAGGTTTGGAAACACCTGATTATTACGACGATACTGTAAAAGCGCACATGGTAAGTGTTCAGTACCGGAATAATGTACGCAATAAACATTTATAAAGAAGGGAGATAGAAATGGCTGGTAAAATTAAAAAAGGTACTGAGATACCTACTATTGATGTCGTACTCGTAACAGTACAGACTTATGGTGTTGATGCCGATGAGTTAATTCTCGATACTGCGAATAAGATCGGTGTTACAATAGCAACCGAAACAACTGATAAAGTTGCTTTGATTGTTAAAGGACGCTTGATCGCACAGAAGCCTGCAAAGACGACCGTTACCGGTAACACTATTGTTCTGACAGACAATGTATTTAATCCTGAATTGGTAAAGATTTTACAGGGCGGTACAATCAAATACGATACCGTTGATACTGATAAAGTTATCGGTTATACGCCTCCCGTTGCAGGTTCTACTGAAGAAGGAGAGGTATTCAAGTTAAAAGCATACTCGGCAATCTACAATGCTGCTGGTCTTATTACTGGCTACGAATGTATCACATATCCTCATTGTCAGGGTGTACCGGTTGCTTTACAGTCTGAAGATGGTGTATTCCGTGCTTCTGAGTATACGATCAATTCTGCACCCGATACTGGCGAGGCACCTTATGAACTTGACATTGTTTCTGCACTGCCGGTCGTAAGCTAAAAAATAAAAGAAAGTAAGAGGAAAAAATAAAATGAATGAAAATAACGATAAGATCACTGCTATGCCTTCATTGGTTGTAACAAGTTTTGAACAGTTGCAAACTTATGCACGCGGGCAGGTAGTTTCATTACCTCCGTTTGCTGAAGGTCAACCGTTTGTGGCACGTTTACAACGTCCTTCGATGTTAGCTCTTGCAAAGAGCGGTAAGATTCCGAACGCTTTACTGACATCTGCAAACAGTTTATTTGAAGGTGGCGTACAAGGAGCATTAACGATGCTGGACGAAGAGGCACTGAAAGGTATCTTCGATGTAATCGATGTGATCTGCGAGGCATCTTTCGTTGAGCCGACGTATCAGCAGATCAAAGACAGTGGTCTTGAATTGACTGACGAACAGATGATGTTCGTATTCTCGTATTCACAAAATGGGGTGCGCCAGTTAGACTCCTTTCGTCAGCAGTAGTGAAGTTTTACGTTTCATAGGTGTGTATAAAACGCTGGATATGCATTGTCGTCCGTCAGAAGTGATGGGTATCGAAGATGTGTATACAGCGTTTTGTTTTGATGAAGCGATAGCCTATATTATTCAAAGATTAAAGGATGGCGAAGAGCCAGTAATACAGCAGGAAGAGTTAGTACGAGAGTATTCACGTCCTTCTGATTTGTATAATCAATTCGATTAGAAAGGAGAGAAATGGCGATTGATGTTGGGCAAGCTGTCGCGTATTTAACACTTGATATTTCGAAGTTTCGAAGCGGAATGGCAGATGCTATGTCGAGCTTGCAATCATTTGAAAGTTCGACGTCAACGCTATCTTCTAAACTTTCGAGTTTTGGTTCATCATTATCTACTGTTGGTAGTACGTTGACAAAAACAGTAACTGTACCTATAGTAGGTTTAGGAACTGCTGCTACAAAAGTAGCAGGTGATTTTGACGAAGCGATGTCTAAGGTTGAAGCTATTTCAGGTGCAACTGCAGATCAAATGTCTGATTTGAGAGATAAAGCTATTGAGATGGGCGCTAAAACCAAGTTTTCTGCAAAAGAATCTGCCGATGCTTTTACATACATGGCAATGGCTGGTTGGGACGCTAAGCAAATGATAGCAGGTATCTCCGGTATCATGTCCCTAGCTGCTGCTGATGGATTGGATCTTGCTACTACGTCAGATATTGTAACAGATGCTTTGACAGCTTTTGGTCTTGAGGCAGGAGATGCTGGTCATTTTGCTGACGTTTTAGCGCAAGCATCGTCTTCAGCGAATACTAACGTATCGATGTTAGGAGAATCGTTTAAGTATGTAGCGCCTGTCGCTGGTTCATTAAATATGTCTGTCGAAGACGTAGCAATAGCTTTAGGTTTAATGGCAAATTCCGGTATTAAGAGTACACAAGCTGGTACTGCTTTGCGTACAGCGTTAACAAACTTGGTAAAGCCTACAGACGCAATGGCTACCAAGATGGAAGAATTAGGTATTGAAGTAACGAATAGTGATGGAACGATGAAGTCGTTACGAGAGATAATGGACATCTTACGTGATAAATTCAGTACTTTATCAGAAGCTGAACAAGCAAGTGCTGCAGCTACTATTTTTGGTAAAGAAGCAATGTCAGGTATGTTAGCTATTATCAATACTTCGCAAAAGGATTATGATAGTTTAGCAGATTCAATAGATAATTGCAAAGACAGAGCTGATGGCATGGCAGAGACAATGATGGATAACTTGCCTGGTGCGATTGAGCAAATGAAAGGTGCAATCGAATCTTTGATGATCAAACTTGGTGAAGCGTTAGTTCCTACAATTCGTAAGATCACAGAGTTTATTACTAGCTTAGTCGAAAAGTTGAATAGTTTGAGTGATGAACAGGTACAACAGATTGTTCAGATAGCTGCTGTAATAGCTGCTGTTGGGCCTGCATTATTGATTATTGGTAAAGTGATTTCTGCTGTTGCTTCGATTATTGGCGTTGTTAAAAATCTGTTTACGATCGGTAGTGCTTTAGTGAATGGTATTCAGTTATTGGCTGGCTTTATTTCTGGTACATTGATACCTGCTATTGCAGCTATTGGTTGGCCAGTGTTAGCTGTTATTGCTGTCATAGGTGCTTTGATTGCTGCAGGTGTAGCGTTGTATAAGAACTGGGATGAGGTGTCTGCTTGGGCTGAACGAACGTGGTCTTCTATTAAAGAATCTGTTAAAGGTGCTGTCGATGGAATCAAAGAGTTTTTTGCTTCATTGGGACAAGCAATAGGCGACGTAGTTTCTTCAATAGGCGAGTGGTTGTCTAATTTGTGGAGTACTATTGGCGATTTCTTCAGCAACTTGTTATCAGGTGTTTCGAATTGGTTAACGAATTTATGGTCATCTGTATCTTCGTTTTTAGATACATTGTTTTCTATAGTATCACATATTGGTGAATTCTTTGGAAAGATCATATCAGCAGTAACAGAATTTTGGAGTACTCTGTTTACAAACATTGGCGAAGCATTGAGTAAGATCATTTCATCGATCGTTGAGTTTGGAACATATATTATATCTCAAGCTGTTGAGATTGGCACTAAATTTGTAAGTGCTTTTGCACAGGGTTTTACGAATTTAGTTAGTAGTATAACAGGTTTTATTACAAATGTCGTTGACGTATTGACACAATGGGGTAGTTCATTGTTGAGTTTGGCATCAGATATCGGTAGCAAATTTGTAGGAGCGATAACGAGTAATGTTACAAAAGTTGGTAACTTCTTCGCAGATATTTTTAGTGACATTTTAGACACAGTAACATCATTGTTACCGAAAATGGTTGAAGCCGGCGGCAAGATTATTACCAACTTATGGGAAGGTATGAAGAAAACATTTATGGCTGTCGTCAAGTGGATGACCGACTCGTTATCGACATTATTTAAGCCTTTGACAGATTTGTTAGACAAAATCTTTGGTCCTGTCAAGAATTTGTTTAGTGGAATAGCCTCTTTTGTTTCCGGTTCGCATGCAAATGGTTTAGATTATGTACCATACGATGGTTATGTAGCTCAATTACATCAAGGCGAAAGAGTGTTGACTAAACAAGAGAATCAGGAGTATAATAATGGTAATGGTGGAGGTGGTAATGGTAGTGGCGATACGTATAACTTCTACAACACCAAACCTGATCCTTATGAATACGCACGCCAAATGAAGCGTGTAAAGAAAGAACTTGAACTTGATAAAAAATAAGAAAGGAGGTATGTGTTATGATTACACAATTTGAAGCAAGGAATATGACAACTGATGATCGCGTTACCTTCGGCCAAGATCTGAATTGCGATTATTTATATCAGTCTAAAGGAATCGATTGGGGCAACGCTAGTGCGACTCATAACACATACAATTATCCTGGCCAAGTTGGAGTGTCAATTTACTCATCCAAAATCAATGAGCGTGACATTTCAATCACTGGTTGGGTGTATTACGTTTTATCAACTGAAGAGCGTAAACAAATGACGCACGATAGTTGGTTGACGTATGCGTATGACAAAATAAAAAAGAAAAAAGATATTTTGAGTAGTATATTTAATCCAACGGATGTAGTGAGGATTACAACAGGTGGTTATTATATTGAAGGTAAGCCGAGTGCATCGGTAAAGTACAGTGCTAGCGAAGAAGAGAATAATGTTTACTTTTGCAAGTTCTATGTTTCGTTATACTGCAGCAATCCGATGTTTAAAAAAGAAACGATCGTTCAGAAAACAATGGCTGGTGATGCACCAGCGTGGCATTTTCCTTTTATATTACCACCTTATGGTGTTATTTTGGGAGTGCGAACAGATTACTTAATTTTAGCAGTTGAAAACGAAGGCAATGTAGCTATTGGCGGTCGTATTGTTCTGACAGCTAAAGGAGAGGTCGTTAATCCTTCGATAGAGAATCTTGAAACGAATGAAAAGATTGTGATCAAAAAGACGATGGTTGCTGGTGAGAAGATAATCATTACTACTACTGACGGAAAAGATCGTGGCATTATCGGTTCCATTGATGGTGTTGAAGAAAATTATTTACGCTATTGGAGTTTTACCAACAATTGGTTGAAGTTTCCAAAAGGGACATCGTTAATTAAGTATGCTACTGAGAATCAATCTGAAAGCAAGCTCGATGTATTGATCGAGTTAAATCCTGAGAAGTATAATTTGGAGGAGATGTAAAATGTATTTAGCAATAATCGATTATAAAACACGCTTAGTGCTAGATATGATAAAGACATACGATTTTGTTCAGTATGTTGACGAATTTTCAGGCAGTGGCAGTTTTCAAATTAACGTACCTATGTCTGATGATACTTTTGCTTATTTAGTACGTAGTAATTTTGTTTTCTTCGAAGAAGGTATTGTTGGTGTTATTGAGAGTTGTAAAGATTCACAAGATGAAGAGAAGCAAGTTATTGTAACAGGTAAGTTAACAAACAGTATTCTGTCATATCGTTCGCTATTGAAGACTGAACGTTATAACGCTGCAATTGCTGCGATTGCAAGATCGTTAGTAGAAAAACATTTTATTCAACCGACGGATGAGAAGCGCAAGATTGATTGCATTGCTTTAGCGACTGATGAAAAGTACAATCCTGCCTCAGAAAAGATTGCATTTTGCGACACTGGTACTGATGTATGTCAATCTATTAGTAAGATGTTTTTGCCGTACGGTTATGGCTTCGAGCTTTATCCTATTGTTGAAGATTATAATGTGCAGCAGGATGCTGCTAATTTAACGTCTCTTGAGTTTCGTGTTTTGAAGCCCGTCGATAGAACGATTGATAACACAGAAGGAAATACACCTGTAGTATTTGCTTTCCAGTTAAACAATTTGTCACGCTTAGAGTACGAAGAAGATGGAAGTACTTATTGTTCGATGGCAATTGTAGCATCTGAAGGAACAGGTAGCGAACGTAAGACATTAGAAGTTGGTGACATGGAAATGACTGATCTCGATCGTATCGAGTTGTATGTTGATGCTCGAGATATTCAATCAGAGAATGAAGATGGCACTACGATTTCAGACGAAGAGTTGTATAGCTTAATGAAACAACGAGGTTTGGAAAAGCTGGAAGAGCATGGCATATTTCTTTCGTTCAGCGGTAGTGTGTTAGTAAGTGGCGATAATCGCTATGTATATGGAAAAGACTTTTATAAAGGCGATTATGTTTCTGTTATTGATGAAGTAAGGAATCGTATTTTTGATTTGCAGATCACATCAGTAACAAAAAGTATTTCACAAGGTATTGAGCATTTCGATATTGATTTTGGTCTCGATCGATTAACAGTAAGACGTTTAGTTGGCTAAAAGAAAGGATAAAGAGGATGGCTGAGACAAGTGGATTTTTTCAAGCAATGTGGGACGAAAGTTTAACGAATCCTATTACTCAGGAAGAGACAGGTTGGTGGGATCGTAATTATTTAGCAAAGAATTTTATGGATTATTTTTCTTTGTTTGTAGGCAATGGTGTTTTTGTTTCTCCGACGAATCAGTTAATGGTGCAAGCCGGTACTGGTAGGACGATTACGATTATGCCTGGTTGGGCTTATATCAATGGTGCTTGGTATCACAACGATGCTGAATTGACATTACCTATTGCTACTAATACAAGTGCTACGAATCGAATAGATTCTATTCGTCTTCGCTATTCTGAAGCCGATCGCAAGATCGTAGCAATGGCGTTATCAGGAGAGACTGGTGTTATTCGTGGCGATTCAATCTACGATTTGGAATTAGCACGAATAACGGTATTGCCGGCGGCAGTTACAATTCGTGCTGCAGACATTACAGATATGCGATCGAATGAAGAGGTTTGCGGTTTTGTAACTGGTCTACTTGAAGTAGTTACGACAAAAGATCTTTTTGCTCAGTTTACAGCAATATTCAATGATTGGTTTGATGAAGTAAAAGATCAAGCTACTGGCGATCTTGCTATTAAGCTTCAGCAAGAGTTCATTGAATTGAATAAAAAAGTAGAAGACTATCAAAAGAATGTAAATAAACAGATTTCTGAGATTGAACAAGTTGCAAATACTGCCAAAGAAACGATGCAGAATTTTGTCGATAAAGATTTCGTAATTCCTAAACAAACTCTTACATTTGTCAATAAAGTTTGTACGATAATAAAT
>ERZ1034925.906-NODE-906-length-11333-cov-4.833570_pt1 | contig 11333 bp, 6 predicted proteins | sample MGYA00520687_ERZ1034925 | MGnify/ENA primary metagenome ERZ1034925 (study PRJEB33766, sample SAMN09781758) | gut metagenome | biome: gut microbiome | host: Homo sapiens | place: Madagascar | study: EMG produced TPA metagenomics assembly of the PRJNA485056 data set... | reverse complement strand
TTATTAAAACATTGTGAAATTTTATGAAAAGGATTTGACAATTTGCCGGATAAGCGGTATAATTCGCTCGTTTTAGGAAATGTGTCAGATCAAGGAGAAAGAAAGAATAAAATGGAACGCTTAATACGATTTGTAAAAAGATATCAGGAGTTGGTCTCGTACTCTTTTTGGGGTGTGACGGCTACGATCATAAGCTGGGGAAGCTATAGTATATTTGCAATGGAGTTTGAGAAGTTTCAAGGCGATGTGACAATTTTTGGTGCACATATATCCAGTGTAGTCCTGATAGCGAATGTGCTGTCGTGGATATGTGCGGTTGCGTTTGCATTTGTGACGAACAAGCTGTGGGTGTTTAATAGTAAGAGCTGGGACAGAGAAGTGTTTCTGCCGGAGCTTAGTAAGTTTATTGGTGCACGTTTTATAACGGGAATGATTGAGATCATTGCAGTACCGCTGCTGGAGAGTAAGGGTTTGAATCAGACCATTTTCAATATCGAGGGTATGGTTGCCAAAGTTGTTGTCAGCTTATCGGTTGTTGTATTGAATTACATATTCAGCAAGAGATTGATCTTTAAGAATCCGGTGAACTGTCAGGGAGAAAATGTACCAAGTCTGTAATGATGGATAGCAAGAGTGGATCAGATAATATATGATTATCTGATCCGTTTTTTATTTTCGCAGAAATTGTTTCATTGTATAGATGTTACCATACCGATCCTTCATTGTAATGGTAGCAGAACGTTTGCCGGTATTGATCGGAAGCAGATAGATGACCTCGTTTGTTTTCAAACGTTTGTCTTTTTTGCTGAGTTCTTTTTTCTTTGCCGGACGCAGAGTATAAGAAGATTTCCCGATCTTGATGGTAATTTTACGCGCACCGCGGCAATAGATGTGAAGAACGGGGCGACGTTTTTTCTTTTTGGTGATCTTCGTACGGATGCTGCCTTCGGTAATCTTCTTCTTTTCGGAACGAACGCATCGGGAGTAATAGATGCTTGAAATCCGGTTTTTTGAAAGACTGGCTTTCGATTTGCCGCAAAGCAGAATGGCAGAATTATTCGTGGCAGAGATTTTATTTTTGCTGATAGTTGTTTTTTTCTTTGGACAATCAATCACAATACCATATAATTTGCACTTTGAGACCGTATTTTGTGATATGTTTTTGATCGTGGCATTTTCGGAAATGGAAATACCGTTTAGAGAGGATGTCTGGATCGTGTTTTTGGCGATGGATGTGATATATGCATTCTTACTACAGACAACAATACCGGTGGCCTGCCTGTTCTGACCGATCTGGGAAAGCTTATTGCCGGTAATGTTCTGTATGCAGACAGACTCATCAATAATAATACCATGCGCTCCGGTGTTTGAGATTCTGTTGGACGAGATGTCGGATAGAGAAGAATATCCGTTGATCAGAATGCCGTGCCGGTTAGTGGTATCGATTGTATTTGAACGAATGACACTATTCATAAAATCAGATAGAGAGATGCCCACTTCGCTGCAATTTTTCAAATTGTTGTGAATGAGAGAGACAACATTACAGGAATAAGCACGAACACCCCAGCCGTATCCCTGAATGGAGTTGTTTTGTACTATGGTATTGTCAAATCCGGCCAGATTGATTGCGTGACGGCCGAGACTGGTCGTGTTTACAAAGGTGTTATTCTGAATGGTGATATTCAGGTTGTGTTTCCCGTCAAGTGCGTGATGGTTGCCGACCCCGCGTGGATAATCCCGGATCGTATTGTTGGAAATGATAATATTCTGACAGAATGTATCATCAGCCAGAAAAGCAGGATTCCAGGAACCGTCCTCGTCAGAATGGCAGACGTCGAGCTGGATTGCTTCACTATCGAGAAGGCTTCCGCGGTAGCGGAAACCGGTCAGTGTGCAGTTCCTGATCTGGGAATCGGACACACCGGCAAATTCAATCAAATGGGAACCGAAGCAGTTGCGGATGGTTGTGTTTTGTATAACAACATGGTTTGCGTGACCGATGTTGATGAGATTACGGGCGGATGTGGCATTTGCAATATCACCGCCATCCCAGGTTCCGCCTTCAATGGTGATATTCGTGGACAGATCATACGAACCGGTCAAATCAGTTTTATGATCTGCATCGGCATTTTTTAGCATATTATGTTCCAGACCGGCTGCATTTCGTTTAATACAGGCATCCTTGTCCAAATGGAGTGTTGTGTTTGAATGAATATAGAGGGGACCGGAGATATAATATGTTCCGGCCGGCAGATATACGGTAAGGTGATCCTGAAAAGGAGTATCCAAAGCTTCCTGGATGGCTTTTTTATCATTGGCTGTATCGCTTCCGTCGGCACCAAGTGTTGTAACATTGATCGTCTGTGCGTGTGCCGGGAGTGTGAAAAACAGTAAAAGCAGTATAAAGATAGTAATATGTATAAATGATTGTTTTGTCACGATAAATACCTCTGTTTCTATAAGAAATGTTAATTCTATTTTAAGAGGATGCAGGACAATGTCAAGATGATGAAAAGTACTTTTAGGAAAAGTTTGGATTTTCTTCACAATTTAAAAAATCTGTGTTAAAATATATGGCGACTGTGTTACAATGACTGAAATGTTTCGGACAGAAGAAAAGTGACGATAAAAAGTATGGAAGAGAGGATTATGGAGTATGAAGAGATTAGTGAAAAATGGATTTATTATGACCTGTATTATTCTGATGGGCATGTTATTGCCACAGACGGTACATGCACAGACGGTGAAGCAGATACCGGTATCTTTTTCATCAGGAGGAAGTGTCGGAAAGACATTACAGGCGGCTTTGGATGAGGCGTTAGAAGACCAGAGCGGAGAGACATTATATGAGATCCAGCTTCCGTCCGGAACGTATAAACTGGATACATTATTAAAGGTATATAGTTATACTACGATCAAGATGAATGGATGTAAGCTGGTGCGCAGTACCAAAAAGACAATGTTGCGGATCGGTTTGGAGGATGAGGTATTTTCCGGACATAACGGGTATCATGACATCACAATAGAGGGTGGAACTTTTGACGGGAATGGAAAGAGCGGAAAAGTAAGTGCATCCATGATCCGTATGGGACATGGTAAGAATCTTACATTCCGGAATATGACATTTCAGAATGTGTACGATACCCATCATGTAGAATTGGCGGCATGCGCGAATGTTTTGTTTGAAGGCTGTACGTTTAAGGATTTTTACGGAAAAGGGAATACTGTGAATTCCGGTAATAATGAGGCACTTCAGTTTGATATTATTCATAATAAGACACATTTCCCGAAATATCCGGGATTTGATGATACACCATGTAAGGATGTAACGGTACAGAATTGTACATTCCAGAATCTTCAGCGTGGGGTTGGAACACACAGTGCAGTGGCAGGTTCTTATTTTACCAATATGACATTTACCAATAATACATTTTCCAATGTAAAGGGATATGCGATCATTGCAACGAATTACCGGGATTCTGATATCAGTCAGAATACAATTTCCGGATGCGGAGCGGGAATTCTGTTCCGTAGCATGGTACAGGGATATAATAATTTTTATACACCGCTTGACAATAATGTTGCAATTGAGCAGGATGCCGATTCCACAATCGCCGGAAACCGTATTGAGGTGTCAGATTACCGGTATAAAACAACGTCATATGGGATATCTTTATATGGAGCCAAATTGTCTTCTAAGAAAAAGAATGCTCCAAAGGGAGATTACACATTGAAAGGTGTAACGGTCGGTGGAAACCGGATCACGATGAATAACAGTGGCTATGGAGTATGGCTTCAGGGAACGGACTCCTGTACGGTAGCATCGAATACCATTACCATGAATGTCAAAGCATCCGCTTCCGGAAAAGGAAATTCAGACTGTATGCGTCTTGTTAAGAGCAGCAATATTCAGATTACTGGGAATACAATGACGCAGAAAAAGAAAAATAAAAAGACAAAGGATGCCTGTGGAATCGTGGTCACTACCAAATCCTCCGCCACGATCAATAAGAACAAGATCAATGCCAGTCCGAAGGATGGTGTTTTTGTAGTCACCGGATCCAAAGCAACCATGGACAGAAACACTATTAAGAAGACCGGCCGGTATGGTGTAAATGTATGCGATAAGTCTAATGTAGTGCTGAAGAAGAGTAATAAGTTAAGCAAATGTGGCAAACGGAAGACCAACACATATTCCGGTGGTAAGATTAAGAAAAAGTAGGGAATAAGATGATAGAAGAAGTAGAGGTTTCGGTTGTTATGCCTGCATATAATTGTGCAGATACGATTGCGCAGGCAATAGATTCCGTTCTGATACAGGATGTGAATCTGGAGCTGCTGGTGATCAATGACGGTTCGCCGGATCAGTTAGATGCAGTGATGCAGCATTATACATCCGATCCCCGGGTGCGATATTTAAAGAATGAGAGAAATCTTGGCGTTTCGGCAACTAGAAACAAAGGAATTGCACATGCACGGGGAACGTATGTGGCGTTTTTGGATGCAGACGATTACTGGATGCAGGGAAAATTAAATAAGCAGCTTTCCCTTATGAAAGAATGCGATGCCGTTCTCTGTGCGACCGGAAGAGAACTGATAAAGGCAGATGGAACCCTGACCGGCCGGGTGATCGGGGTGAAAGAACATATCACATATGAAGATCTATTACGACAGAATTGGATCAATAATTCCTCTGTTCTGATCCGGAGATCTGTTTTGCTTGAATTTCCGATAGAAGCAGATGAGGTGCATGAGGATTATTTGTTATGGCTGCGTGTTTTACGAAAGTACAAAGAAGCAGTAGCTGTCAATGAGCCGCTTTTAAAGTATAGGGTGATGCAGGGAAGCAAATCGGGCAATAAAATTCAATCTGCACGGATGACATATCGTACCTATCGATTGGCGGGGCTGGGAAAACTGCAATCTATCCGCTGCTTTGTTTCCTATGCAGTGGCGGGAATTAAGAAATATTATATGTAAGAAAGTGAGTTGCAACGAAAGATGAAAGAGTTATTTAAAAACGATCGTACCTTAGCGGTTAAGAAGTGCATTGCATTTGCACTTGTAGTGTTTGGAATGATCTTTGTATTAGTCAACAAAGGCGTGTATTATAGCGAACATACGGACCGGGTGAAACTTTCAAAGGAACAGATGGCATCACCGGATGTTGTGGAGTTTGAGGGAGACAAGACGTTTGAACAGGAGTTCAGGGGATGGAATGGAACGCTGACCAGTATCAGTCTTCGATTTAGCAATCAGGGAAATCAGGCAGCATCCGGAAACGTAACATTGAATGTTCTGGATCAGAACGGAAAGGTTTTGTGTTCTACTGAGAAACCCGTATCTTCTGTCCGGACGACAAAACGATCTAATTTTCAGTTTGAAGAGCCGGTTGTCCTATCCCATGATCAGCAGTATGTGTTACAGGTTGTTGTTAAGGATGCACACAATGAGCAGGGATTCGGATTGTTGATCTATCCGGAAAAAAAGGACTTGTTTGGCACTTTGAAAGCAGATGGCAAGGAGATTGCCGACCGCTTAGGGGCAACGTTTTATTACAGTTATTATAATATGGGCGCAGTACGTCATATGTATGCGTTCTTCATTTTGGCATTGCTGTTTATCTGTATTCCGTTTGGACGTTTAGATGATGCGATTGAGAAAAAATGGGGAAAGAAAGTGGATATGAACCGTCTGGTATCTCGTCTGTTTTTCCTTGCAACACCGGTACTTTGTTATATGATGGCAGACCGTTTCAATGGATTCAGCATTATGCAGATGCTGCGCAGAATGCCTTCGTGGCGTTTTGTGTTTAACATGTTGATCTATGCTACGTTGTGGCTGATCATTTATACGGTGATCAACCGGACACAGTATGCAAGTATGCTGTTGCTGCTGATCGCGTTTATAGCGGATATGGCAAACTATTATGTTTGGATCTTTAGAGGGTGTCCGATCCTTGCAACGGATCTTCAATCAGCAAAGACGGCGATGAATGTAGCACAGAATTTCTCATATTCGCTGGATCTGACAGGCGTATGGGGCGTTGTGTATATTATTACATTTTCTTCGATGCTGTTGAGTTTGAAGGGCTACCGGGGTGTATCATGGAAGAAACGCCTTGTATTCGTTGCCGGATGTTTTGCAATGGTATGGGGATTTAATACGGTATTCTTTAATACGGATATTGTAAGCAGGTGCCATGTGAAGGCAGAAGTATGGCATCCGCAACAGAAATATGCGAAGAATGGAACGGCATTATCTTTTGTATTGTCATGGTCTTACACAAAGGTAGAAAAACCAAGCGGATACGCAGTAGATAAGGTGAAAGATATTGTGAAGGATTTCGCGTCGGATGAGATATCTGATCCGGGTGATACGGTACGCCCGAATATCATTGCGATTATGAACGAATCCCTTGCAGATCTGAGTTATGATGGAAAGATTGATTTTTCAGAGGATTATCTTCCGTTTTTGCACAGTCTTGAGAAAAATACAGTGAAAGGGAAGCTTTATGTTTCAATCGAGGGAGCGAATACGGCAAATTCAGAGTTTGAATTTTTAACAGGAAATTCCATGACATTTTTGCCGTTCCGCTGTATTCCGTATAATCTTTATATCAAGGATAAGACACCGTCGATGGCACACAATCTGTCAGCACAGGGATATAGTGGTGTGAATGCGTATCATCCGTATTTAAGCTCCGGATGGAACCGGACGAATGTTTATCCATTGTTAGGGTTTCATAATTTTTATGCGCAGGAATATTTTTATGACAATGGAAATGATGATCTGGTGCGGAATTATATTTCGGATGCTTCTGATTTCAAGCAGATTACCGATGATTATGAGAAGGCAAAAAGAGAGTCGGATGCACCATTTTATCTGTTTAATGTTACCATGCAGAATCATGGCGGATATGACGGTAAGAGGGGATATGTAGATACGGATATTACGATTGAAGACGAAGAGTTAAGACATGCAGAGGCAGAACAGTATATTAACCTTGCCAAAAAGAGTGATGATGCATTCAAACAACTGGTGGAATATTTTGAGAAGGTGGATGAGCCTACGCTGATTGTGATGTTCGGGGATCATCAGCCGCCGATTTCAAATACTTTTTATTCGGCGATGTTTGGAAAGAGCGTGGATAATCTGCCGACCAAAGATCAGGCGAACTGGTACGCTACACCTTATGTGATCTGGGCAAATTATGATATCGAGTCAAAAGATCTGGATATGAGTGCGAATTATTTATCTTCTTATGTAATGAATCTTGCGGGATTGGAACTTACGGGTTATAATAAGTACTTGTTGAACTTGCAGAAAACATTACCGGTGATCTCAGCGGTATGCTATATGGATGCAGATGGGAATGTATATGCAAATGACGAAGAATCGAAGTATTCTGATCTGATCAGGGAATACCAGATGATTCAATATAATGAATTATTTGATGAAGACAATCGTTTGAATGATTTCTTCTTTTTAAGGAGCGAATAAGATGATGAAGGAACAGATTAAGAAGGTTACAACATGGTGGGAGAATTTAAGTGAGCGTAAGAAGCGAATCGTTAAGATCATTATTGCAATGATGATCTGGATTTTTGCAGTAGGCTTTTTTGTACTGCACAAAGAGTATTATTACGGAACAGATAATACGGGACAGCAATCACTGCTGAAGAAGAAACTGCTGCTGTATTTTGCCTGCTTTATAATCTATACGGGTTGTCTGTTTGTAAAGAATCCGTTTGGAAAAGCAGGAAACAAGGTTCTCAATGTACACATTATGGAATGGTATCCGTTGATCTGTTTTCTTTTGATAGAGACGGTTTTTGAGACTAATTTTTTTCAATTCAAATTTTATAAATTCTTATTAAATGTATTGTTATATATGCTTGTCATGTATCTGTTTTATGCGATCACATGCAGTGTGAAAGCGGCAATGATCGGAGTGGCGGCATTTACATCATTGTTTGGTATTGCGAATGTATATTTGATCCGGTTTCGACAGATTCCGTTATTGGCATCGGATTTTACAGTGATCAAGACCGCAATGAATGTGGCAGGGGATTTTGAATACCGGCTGGATGTGGATGTTATCTTGTTGATTGAGTTTCTGATCGCAACCATCTGTATTGCCTGCAAATTAAAGACGGAGAAACCGCGTATTATTACACGGATCGGAGTGGCTGCTCTTTATGTGTGCTTCTTTGTGGGAATGTTTCAGGTTACGGTGAATTCAAACCAATTGGCTAAAATGAAGATCAATATCAATACTTTCCGACCAATTAAGAGTTATCATATAAATGGCGGATTACTGGCATTCACAAGAAGTATCCGGTTGATGATCGTAGATAAACCGGACGGGTATGGCAGTGAGGCGGTAGCGAAGATCACCGGACAGTATGAATCGGATTCCGTATCGGATACATCATTCAAGAAGCCGAATGTAATTGTTATCATGAATGAGGCATTTTCCGATCTGCAAAGTGTCGGTCATTTTGAAACCAATGAAGAAGTATTGCCGTTTTATAAGAGCATGAAGGAGAATACAACGAAAGGATTTGCTTATGTATCCGTATTCGGAGGGCAGACGGCCAATTCCGAATTTGAATTTCTGACAGGAGACAGTAAAGCATTTCTGCCAAAGGGATCTACACCATATCAGTTGTATATTAAGGAGTATCTGCCTTCGCTGACTGGCAATATGAAGATTGATAAATATCAGGGCATACTTGCAATGCATCCTTTTAACGCAAGTGGTTATAACCGTGTGAGTGTATATGAGAATCTTGGATTCTCCAAATTTATCACAAGGGAAGACTTTGAAGATCCGACATTGGTGCGGGCATTTATCTCAGATCAATCCGATTATGATCGGATCATTGAGGAATATGAGAACGCAAAGAAAGAATCAGATGCACCATTTTATCTGTTCAATGTAACAATGCAGAATCACAGCAGTTATGATATGGATTATGATAATTTGCCGGATACGATCCAGATCACAACACCGGAATGTCAGAATGCGGCAGCACAGCGATATCTGAATTTGATTCATTTATCGGATGAGGCAACGAAGAACCTGATTTCGTATTTTGAAAAACAGGAAGACCCGACGGTGATCGTGATGTTTGGCGATCATGAGCCGGGATTATCGGATAGTTTTTATGAAAGTATTATGGGCAAGAGCCTGGATACACTTACACCTGAGGAGAATATGGAGCTTTATAAAGTGCCATTTTTTATCTGGACCAATTATGACAGTCAGGAACAATATATTGAAAAGACCAGTCTGAATTATTTGCAGTCGCTTATGTTAGATGTTGCCGGAATGAAAAAGACAGGATATAACAAATATTTATTGGATATGAGTAAGGAGATCCCGGCGATAAATGTATCCGGATATTTTACCAAAGAAGGAACGTATTATGATATAGAAGATGAAACATCGCCATATTATAATAAGCTGCAGGAATATAATATATTGGAATATAATCATCTGTTTGATAAGAAGAGACAGAACAGCTTTTTTGAATTGCGGGGAACCAAATAATATATTTCTTTCGGAATCTTAATGTTTTTTTAAGTTGTCAAGATATGCATAAGGTGGTATAATTTTGCTAGTTTTTTAGTTAATAAGTATATTTCACATGTATATAATAGTAAGAAAACAACATTCGGGTATAAGGAGGACACAGTATGTGCGGAATTGTAGGATATGTTGGAAAAGAAAAGGCTGCACCCATCCTGTTAGACGGATTGGCGAAGCTTGAGTACAGGGGATATGATTCAGCCGGAGTTGCAGTATATGACGGCAGTAATATTGAGATTGTAAAGGCAAAAGGAAGATTACAGGCATTGCGTGATCTGACCGGAGATGGCAAGAAATTAAAAGGAACCATCGGAATCGGTCATACAAGATGGGCGACACACGGAGAACCATCTGTTACGAATGCGCATCCTCATTTTAATGAGAGTAAGACGATAGCAGTGGTACATAATGGTATTATTGAGAATTATCAGCCATTGAAAGAGAAGATGCTTTCAAAGGGATATCATTTTGTATCAGAGACAGATACAGAGGTTGTAGCACATTTGTTAGATTATTACTATGACGGCAATCCGGTTCGTGCAATTGAAAAGGTCATGCACCGGGTACAGGGCTCATATGCATTGGGAATCTTATTCAAAGATTTTCCGGATAAGATGTATGCAGTCCGCAAGGATTCGCCACTCGTTGTCGGAGCATCTGATGAGGGCAACTTTATTGCTTCGGATGTACCTGCGATTCTCAAATATACAAGAGAAGTTTACTTTATTGAGAATGGTGAGATCTGCGAATTGTCCGAAGAGGGAATTCAGTTCTATAATGAAGATTTAGAACCGATCCACAAGGAGACGAAGACAATCGAATGGGACATTGAAGCTGCTGAGAAGGGCGGATATGAACATTTTATGTTAAAAGAGATCTACGAACAGCCTAAGGCTGTATTAGATACGATCAGTCCGAGAATTAAGGATGACAAGATCGTAATTGATGAGCTTAACATGACGGAAGAAGAGATTAAGAAGCTTCGTAGAATCTATATTGTCGGATGTGGATCTGCCTACCATGTAGGTGTGACCGGAAGATATATTATTGAGAAATTAACCAGAATTCCGGTAGAAGTAGATATTGCTTCCGAGTTCCGTTATCGTGATCCGATCATTGAACCGGATTCCATGACGATCATTATCAGTCAGTCGGGAGAGACAGCGGATTCTCTTGCAGCGTTAAGAAAGGCGCAGGAGTTAGGATCAAAAGTATTAGGAATTGTTAATGTAGTAGGATCTACGATTGCTAGAGAGGCAGATAATGTATTATATACCTGGGCAGGACCGGAGATTTCGGTTGCTACTACGAAAGCATATAGTACGCAGCTTTCGGCATTGTATCTGTTAGCAATGCTGTTTGGTAAGACAAGAGAGACGATCTCGGATGAAGAATATGCAGAATTATTAAGCGAGCTAAAGAGTCTTCCGGATAAGATTTCGGAGATTTTAGGGGATAAAGAGAGAATTCAGTGGTTTGCAAGCAAGTATGCAAATGCAAAGGATGTATTTTTCTTAGGAAGAGGAGTTGACTATGCGACTTCGTTAGAGGGATCACTCAAATTAAAAGAGATCTCATATATTCACTCAGAGGCTTATGCAGCCGGTGAATTGAAGCATGGAACAATTTCCCTGATCGAGGATGGAATCCTTACCGTTGCAGTTGTGACGCAGCCGGATCTTTATGAAAAGATGATCAGTAACATTGTTGAGGTTCGTACAAGAGGTGGTTACAT
>ERZ1034925.903-NODE-903-length-11389-cov-6.057438_pt1 | contig 11389 bp, 7 predicted proteins | sample MGYA00520687_ERZ1034925 | MGnify/ENA primary metagenome ERZ1034925 (study PRJEB33766, sample SAMN09781758) | gut metagenome | biome: gut microbiome | host: Homo sapiens | place: Madagascar | study: EMG produced TPA metagenomics assembly of the PRJNA485056 data set... | reverse complement strand
GAATTTGAGATTGCTGATGGTGCTAAGGGTCCACAGGCAGTTAACGTAGTAGTTGTAAAATAATTGCCGAACAATCTAGTTTCTATGTACCTTTTTCTTTATTATATATTTAGGTAAAATTATAGTTACAAAAATGTTAATTGGGGAATAAGATATAAGAATCATGATTAAAAAAGAAGAGTTCATTTCGAACTCTTCTTTTTTGTGCTTTTTTATTGTTTTGGTGCTTTTAGTTGTTTACACGATGATGAGACATCGGTGAGCTTGTGGTGAGTGGTAAAAACGTGTAACCGTTCGCCTGTCCCCACTGGATGATCTGCTCGACCGCATTGACACTGAAATCCTTTATGTCGTGCTGCAATACAACTGATACGTTGTGGCTCTGTACTCCTGAAATGACATTCTGCACTACCTGTTCCGTGCTTATTGGCTTGCTGTTTGCATCTCCGCTCGATACATTCCAGTCACAGTATAAAAGCCCTCTTGCTGTCACATCATTTACGAGCTGTGTCATAATGCCCGGACAATAATCCTTACTTACAGTATTTGATGAGCCACCCGGGAATCTGATGATTGACGCATCATTTCCTGTCTGTGCCTTTATGATGCTGTTCATCTGCTCAAGGTCATCAAAGAATGCCTGCTCGCTTGTATATATCTGGCTGTATTTGTGGCTTGCAGAGTGGATAGCCACTGTATGTCCTCTCTTTGCCTCCTCTGCTATCATGTTCTGATAGTCAGGATGTGTATTTGTAACAAAGAAGGTGGCCTTTACATTGTATTTATCAAGCACATCTAATAGTCCCTGTGTATACTTTCCGGGACCATCATCAAAGGTCAGATAAATAATCTTGTTGCCCGGATTTACCGTGTCTGCCGTGGCAGCCGGATCATACACACTTACCACTCTTGTAGCTGTAGCCTTATTTCCTGATGAATCTGATACCTCATAGGTCACAGTATACTTTCCTGCCTTATCCTTATCTACCTTATCTCCTGATACCTTGACACTGTCTGTGATATCTCCGTCACAGTTGTCTGTTGCCGTATATCCCGGATCACTGTATTTATCGCCTTTTTTAACTGACACAAAATCATCACCTGAGAGCTTAATCTGCGGTGCCGTGGTATCTGTGACATGCACAGTCCTTTTGACCTCGCTCTCATTCTTTGACGAGTCAGCGACACTGTACTTTATCTCATAGTCTCCCGGCTTTGAAGTATCGACAGCTCCTGTGACAGATACCTTGTCTGTCAGATCCCCATCATAGTTGTCTGTTGCCGTATATCCCAGGTCACTGAACTCGCTGCCTGCCTCTACAGTCATCTCTGCATCGCCATTTAATGTAATCTCCGGAGCCTTCTTATCCCTCACTTCAACCTTGATGGTCTGTGTCGCAGTTTTTTTACCGTATTGAGCAGTTACCTTTATCTCGTATGAACCTGTCTTTGTCGCATCGACATTACTGTCTATAGTGCATTTTATCTCTTTTCCCTTTCGGTTTATAAGCCTGCCTCTGACATACGCCTTGATTTTTGGTACCTCAAACTTTTTGCCATACTCAACAGTAATACCGTTTTTGAACTTGCTGCTGAACTCAATATGTGAATCAAAGCATGTGATATACACTATAAACGCCACCACCAGAACTATTGCAGCCGTAAGTATGCCGATAATCATCTTTTTATTTTTGTCCATTTTTCCAATCCTCTTTAGCATTTTATAATTATTCTCTCTATATTATTACTCAAACCTGATAATATTATTTCAAGCAGTATCTATTATAGCGTTAAACAATCTTTTTTGCTACTGCAAATTCCTTGAGAATTTCTTAATGTTGGCTTCATATATTTCAGTTGTGTTACAATTGTTTCTTTATCCCGAAAACCCGTGATAGAGTCGTAATATGTACTTAATTTATTTAATATCTTTGTTACTATTCAATTTGCAATATGACTAACCACATATCTTTTTGCAGATATTCGCAATCACAAAAATCCCCCGAACAAGCCGGGGGATTTAAAAAGCTTATGCTGTAACAATTATTTTATTACTGCTCCTTGCGGTGCATCTCAAATGTCTCCATATGGTAGTTGGCGATGTTGTCACGAATCTTTCTGTCATCTGCTCTGCTTAAGAGATCATCACGGAACTTCTTTGTAGACACCATGTCATTGTATGAGCTTGGTCCGCCTACGCAGCCGCCCTCACATGCCATTCCCTCGATGAAGTTCTCAGGAAGCTTGCCTGCCTTCATGAGCAGAAGTGCCTTCTTACACTCTGCTGCTCCGTTTGCCTTGCAAACCTTGCAATCAACATCCTCGCCTTTTTCCTTCATGCTCTCGATTACGGCTGCTGTAACTCCGCCTGAGTTTGCGAAACGCTTACCATATACTGAACCCTCCTGATATGAGGTATCATCAGCCTCAAGCTGTACTCCCTTTGCCTTCATAATAGCACGAATCTCGCTGAATGTAAGTACATAGTCTGCATTACCCTCTATCTTCTGATCATGTACCTCTGACTTCTTGGCAACACATGGTCCGATGAATACTGTAACTGCATCAGGATCCTTTGCCTTGATCATTCTTGAAACTGCACACATAGGTGAAACAGTTGTAGAAATCTTGTCAGCAAGCTCAGGATAGTGCTTTCTAACCATATTTACAAATCCAGGACAGCATGATGTAACCTTCTTCTCTCCTGCCTCATATGCCTCAAGCCACTCATCAGCCTCGTATGCTGCTGTCATATCTCCACCGAGTGCTACCTCAACAAAACCGTTGAAGCCAACTGCCTGCATAGCTTTCTTCCAGCTGTTCATAGTGATATTTGCGCCAAACTGTCCCTCTGCTGCAGGTGCAACCATAGCGTATACATGCTTGTTCTCTGACTTGATTGCATCGATTACATCTACGATGTATGTCTTTGATCCGATAGCTCCGAATGGACAGCTGTGGATACATTTACCACATCTGATACATTTGCTCTCATCAATCACTGAAATGCCGTACTCATTGTATGTAATGGCATTTACAGGGCAGGAGAACTTACATGGTCTCTTTAAATGAGCGATAGCGTTGTAAGGACATGCCTGTGCACAGCGTCCACACTCCTTACACTTCTGTGGATCGATATGTGAGCGGAGACGTCCTGCCTCGATTGCTCCGAACTTACATGCATTGATACAAGCCTTGCCAAGACAGTTCTGACAGTTCTCAGTAACTGTGTAGCTTGAAATCGGACAATCCTCACATGCTGAGCTGATTACCTGGATGATATTGCCGTCATCGTTCGCGCTTGGTGCTTTACCCTCTGCAAGTCTGACACGTTGACGGATGATTTCTCTCTCCTTGTAGATACAGCAACGGAACTGAGGTGTCGGTCCCGGAATAAGTGTAAATGGGATGTCATCTCTGATCTCATCGAGGTTACCTGCAAATGCAGCCTTTGCGACCTCAAGCAAAACTGCATGTTTGATTTTGATTACGTTTTCGTCAGCGTACATATTATCTCCTTTTCCTTAAAATAATGTATATTTTGTTACCTAATAAATTACATACTTAGAAGAATCATTATACCATGTGACACTTCCCATATCACATGACCTGATTCCTCTAAAAAAATGCTCCTAGTATTTATCTACTAGGAACATTCTACAAAATTTTTTAAAATTTTTCTACCCTTGTATTCATCAAAATACAAAGAATTGTTATTTTTTTCACAATAGCAGCGATTTCAATAAGAATTACTCATGGCGCAGTGCATCAATAGGGTTCAGGTTCGCTGCCTTGTATGAAGGTAGCATACCGAATATGATTCCGATTGCCATGGAAAAAAGCACCGCAAGTATAGCTGCTGCCGGGCTTATCGCTGTCGGCGTGCCGTTCAGCATTGAAATGACCTTCGAGAGTATCACTCCGACAAGCACTCCCACCAGGCCTCCAAGACTTGTGAGCACAACAGCCTCTGTGAGGAACTGACCAAGGATTGCTCCCTTTCCTGCTCCGATTGCTTTTTTAAGTCCTATCTCTGAGGTACGCTCTGTGACTGACACAAGCATGATATTCATGACGCCGATACCGCCGACGAGCAATGATATTCCGGCAATCCAGATGAGCATCATGTTGGTTGACTGGCTGAGCTGCTGTATCTGCTTTGCCTGCTCCTGTAAATCCTGTGCCTTGTAGGTCACATTAGAGCCGTCTGTGACATTTAAGTTACTGTTAAGTATCTCCTCAGCCGCCTTTCCCACTGTAGTCATGGTACCCGTACTGTCTGCCTTAAGCAGAAGATTCTGCGGCTCATCATAGCCAAATATGACAGGCCATGTGCCGCTTGGCACAAATACATTGCCCTGGCTGTTATCATAGGCATACATATAGTAATCATCCATTGAATTTATTACCAGGTCATAGCTGTCCTTTTCCGTGACTACACCAACTACTGTAAACGGATATCCCTGTATCTCTACTGTCTTGCCGAGCGCACTCTCTCCTGAAAACAGGCTCCTCTCCACGTTCTCGTCGATGAGTGCCACCCTGCGGGCCTTTGCATAGTCATTCTTTGAGAAGCCTCTGCCCTTCATGACTGCATAGTTTGCTGTGTCGAAATATCCGTCATCGACACCTGTTATATTGCCGCCTGAAAGCGCCGTGTTCAGATAATAGACCACATTGTAAGCCTGTCTTGTACGGTAAAGGGCTGCATTTTTCACATGCTCAAGCTCCTTTATGCTTTCAAGTGTGTCAGCTGATACCTCAGTCACTCCCGCCGGCGCCGAATCATATGACATATCCATATCATAACCATCCTTCTGCAGTGTGACCTTTACATTATTACTTCCCGAACCTATGAGGTTCTTTTCTATCTGTTCGTTTGTGCCCTGAATTGTGGAAACAATCGCAATAATTGCTGCAATTCCGATGATGATTCCAAGCATGGTCAGAAACGAACGCATCTTATGTGACCAGATTCCCCTAAAGGACAATCTAATATTTTCAAGCATCTTTTATCCTCCCTGCTAAACTAATTCATACCATCTTCGGACACCTTGGTTTTCTCGCCTTCTCTGACTCCATACGGGAATGCGATATAGTCATCATTTGTCAGGCCTGACTTTATCTCCACATATGAGTCCCATAGCGTCCTGCCTGTTTTGACCGACTGCTTTTTGAGCTTTCCGTTGTCATCCTTGTATATATATGACTGTCCGTGCTCTGTTCTGACAAACGACTTGTCGATATAAAGTCCACTGCCAGAGCCCTCTGATGATGTATCTATAGTAAGCTGCAGTGAATCGCCCTTTTTGAGATTCTGCGGATTCTCAATGTATGCAGTGTACCCATAGAATGATGAGTTTGGATTGCTGTCTCCATAGTTAACACTATCTGACGGCGCATTGCTTATCTCAGATATCGTACCCTTATAGGTGTCACCTGTCATGTAGTTGACTGCTGATACACTCTGTCCTACCTTTACTTTATCCAGATCCAGCTCACCGATTGTTCCGCTGATATACAGTCCTGACGCTCCTGAAAGCTGCAGGAAAGGTGTACCGTCTTTAGGTGGATTGGCAGGATCGCAAACTGTTGTCACGATTCCATCCTTCTTTGCATATACCACGCCATCCTCAAGTTCGTTCTGCAGTTCCTTTAAATCAGCCTGTGCAATTCTCTTTTTCAAATCAACATCTGCAACGCTTCTTGTCTGCTCCTTTATGGCATCCTTAAGCTCATCCGCTGTGTATGTCTTTTCTTCTGCAGCGGTATCAGCTTCTGTCTGTGTGGCAGTGTCTGCTGCGGTATATGACGACACATTTCCTGCTGTATCATCAGAAGCATCTCCTGCTGTAATTGTGCCTGCAAGGAAAAGCTTTATCTCATCGCTGTCATCATAGCTGCCAAGCTTATCTCCTCTTACGATAAGCTCCATATCAGGTGCGTTAGCATCTCCTATTACAAACCGGGCTACCGCACTCTTATCAGCAAGTGTATTCAAAAGCGATCCGGATACATATGAAGCCTCTGTGCATGTAAATACATAAGGCTCGTCCTCTGTACCGTTTCCCTTAGCCTCTGACAAATCCGATATCACATCATGCTTTTCATCAGGCTTTTGCTCAGGCTGTGGCTCAGGTGTAACAGGAGTCTCAGGCTGCTTTGCAACCGGCTTAGTATTCTTTAGCTTATCAAGCTTCTGCTTTTCCGATGCAAGCTGGTTCTCAAGGCTCTTTATCTCAAGCTGCTTCAGCTCAACCGAGAGGGAAAGACTCGTCACATCATATGCAAGGAGCTTATCTCCGGCCTTTACCTGCTGATCCTTTGTGACATAAACCTCTGTCACCTTCTGTCCATCACTTAAATTGATTGTCTGACCTACATCGTCACACACTATTCCCTCACTGGTCATGGATGTGGAGTCGTTTGTCGTGCTGATCATTGAAACACTCATGACGGAAGCAAGCCCCTTGGAGTTCTTGTAATAAACCACTCCTGTGATGCTTCCCGCTGCAACTGCAACTACAAGGACAGCTATTATAATGATCTTAATTCTCTTTTTCTTTTTCATTACCTGCCTCCTGTCCTTCCTCTGTTATCTCACCATCTATGATATGGACAATGCGCTTTGCCTGCTTTGCAACCTTTCTGTCGTGTGTAATCATGACAACCGTCACACCGGACTCATTAAGGCTCTCAAAGAGCTCAAGCACCTGCCTGCCGGACTTTGAATCAAGCGCTCCCGTAGGCTCATCCGCAAGCAGAAGCTTTGGATGATTTACCATAGCTCTCGCTATCGCCACTCGCTGCTTCTGTCCTCCTGAAAGCTGTGTTGGCTTAAAATCAGCCCTGTCTGAAAGCCCTACGCGCTCCAATGCCTCCATACCCATCTGCCTTCTGTCCCTTTTGCTCACACCGGCATATATGAGTGGCAGGCATACATTGTCCAGTGCGCTCTCACGCGGCATGAGCTGGAAATTCTGGAATACAAATCCTATTGTATCCCGTCTGACTCTCGTAAGCTCCTTTTCCTTCAGCTCACTGACTGGTCTGCCGTCAAGTATATATGTGCCCGATGTTGGCAGATCAAGGCATCCCACAATATTCATGAGAGTGGTCTTGCCTGAGCCCGACGGACCCATGATTGCCACGTACTCTCCCTCCTCAATCTGTAGAGAGACATCCTTTAAAACCGGCACCACGAGCTTATCCTGGTCATAATTTTTGTAAATATGCTGGAGTTCTAGAATCATCTACTGTACCTCCGCGTCACCTGAACCGGTGGCACCTTCGTCCATTGTGCCATCATCAACAGGACCACCCTCAGTGCCCTCAAGCACCTGGTCATCAAGAGCTTCTGTACCCATATCGTCATAGGCTGTATCTTCATCGCCGCCATTTTCAATGTAATCGTCCCATGTCTGTGCCGGCTCACCCTCATAAAGGTCATCAGATGCCCATACTATGTAGTCATCCTTTGAAAGCCCTGATTTGATTTCATACATCATGAGATTCTCGTCATAGTCTCCAAGCTCAACCTTTATCTTCTCAAGCTTATCCTTTTTATTAAGTGTCCAAACATATGCATCATCGCCATCCTTTACGACGTAGCTCTCATCAATCCATATGCCATCCTTCACCTGCGTCTGTCCAAAATCCGGCTCCACATATACATGCTGTCCTAAAAGCATATCGTCTGTGCCTGTAAGCTGCACATAGAAGTTGTATTTTGAGGCCTTCTGCTCGCTGCTTCCATCATCATACATGCCGGAATTGCTGTTATCTGTCTGAACATTCTCAGTGTCAACCTTGCTGATGGTACCCTGCCAGGTCTTTGACTCATCAACTCTTGAGCGCACGATAACTGCCTGTCCCTCTGCCAGTCCGCTGTTTAAAAAGCTCTGCTCATCGATTGTACCCTTTACCCTATAATCACCGGTGGCAACGATTGTCATAAATGCAGAATCTGCTGTGTCTGTACTCTTATTCTCATTGATTTTCTTAACAACACCGACCATTGTGCTGTTTACAGTGGCATTTTTGATGCTCTCATCGTACTTTTCTATCTCTGCCTTCTTCGTGGCAACATCGTACTGTGTCTGCTTCTGCTGTGTCTGCATCTGCTGAATCTGCAGTGTATAGTCAAGCTGCTGATCCTTTGACGCTTCCTTCTTTTCCTTGTTGAGCTGCTCTATCTGGGCATCATAGCCTGAAAGCGTATTGTTTAAGCTCTCAAGCTCAAGCGTAGCACTTTCCTTTTTCGCAGCAAGATCCTTTGTATCATAGGTAAAAAGAGGTGTACCCACCTGTACCTCATCACCCTCTGACACGAGAATATCCTTTACTGTTTTCTCACTATCAGCCTTGATATCCATAGTATCGGCTGCTTCCACGACACCGCTGTACTTGTCAGTGCTTCCCGCCTGATACATGACATCAGAGACCTTGTTTGCATACACGCCCGATGCCTTTTTTGCATTCTTTCCCTTTGTCATTGCAATGACAACAGCTGACACAATCACCGCTATGATTAGCACAACTGCAATCACTGAAATGATAATCTTTTTCTTTTTACTCATTTCGACCTCCCGGTTTCTTATAATTAATTGATTGATTATGAATTAATCATACCAAATATATATTGCATTTGTCCTTTAAGATTTTTTTAATATTTTACTAATAAAAAATGGAGGTTAGTATGGAAATAGCATTTAGTGAGAAAATTTCTCCACAGCTGTCCGCCGCCCTGTTGTCCACCCCTTATGAGCTTGGAAAAGAGGGAGGGCTTTCAAGCGGCTATCTGCCGGAGAGTGATAGCTGGGAAGTGATAGTAAAATATGTCGGTGACATCGAAAAAATAAAAGAAAAGTATCCTTCTGTACTCATCACGAGGCTGCTCGGAAACTATGCGGTGCTCGTAATTGAGAAATCACTTGTAAATACCGTTGCCCTGTGCGATGAAATCATATATATGGAAAAGCCAAAGCAGTTTAACTACGATGTGTACGAGGGCTCTCAGGCCTCATGCATCACTCCCGTACACACCAATCCATATAATCTGACCGGAAAAGGTGTGCTCGTAAGCATTATCGACTCCGGAATTTACTATGCCCATCCGGCTTTTATACAGGATGGTGTAAGCAGAATCGCCTATCTGTGGGACCAGACTATTTCCGATGATTCCTCACACAGTGATATCGTCCCTTTCGGCACCTTATATGACCGCGATACAATCACCAAAGCCATAAATGCAGAAAACAGCTTAGAAATGCAGCGCATCTGCCCAAGCATCGACATATCCGGGCACGGCACTCATGTGGCAGGAATCGCTGCCGGAAACGGAAACGGTAATGGTAATGGTAATGAACAAAACACAAAATACCGCGGTGTTGCTTATGAAAGTACTCTTATAATCGTAAAGCTTAAAACCTCAGGCGGTGCCAGCTTCCCCACAACCACGCAGATTATGCTGGCAGTAGACTTTTGCATAAGAAAATCAATCGATATGAATATGCCTATCGCCATAAACCTAAGCTTTGGCACAAGTAACGGCTCTCACAGCGGCACCTCACTGCTTGAAGCATACCTGGACTATATAGCAGGAAACTACCGCTGCGCTGTCTCAGTCGGCTCAGGTAACGATGGAGCCGGCTTTGGTCATGCAAACGGCAGCTCATACCCTGCCGATGCAGAGCTTGCGATAGGCTATCCTGAGCCGTCTCTTTCCATTGATTTATGGAAAAAATACTGGGATGATATACAGCTGCGCATTAGTGCACCAAATAATGATATGCTGGAGATTCCCGATACAATTACCAATCAGGCAAAGGGCTTTACATACAGATACAGGCTCGATGGGACAGACATATATATAACAGGCGGCGGTCCCTCTCCCTACTCTCCTTTTCAGGAAATATTCATTGAACTCATGGGATCACAATACATCTCACCCGGCATCTGGAAAATATCACTTGAACCCATATCTGTAAAGGACGGCTCATGGGATATATGGCTGCCGTCAGGTGCTCTGCGCAATGCACAGACCTCATTTATCCATGCATCGCCTGATATCACCCTGACCATCCCCTCAACCGCTCAAAATGTCATATCTGTCGGAGCCTATGACAGCCGAACAAACCGCACAGCCGCCTTTTCCGGCCGAGGCTATACCTGGGCCTTTGACAGCATAAAGCCTGATATAATTGCGCCCGGTGTGGACATTATTTCATGCTCAAACACGGGAGGCTACACTTCAAAAACAGGCACCTCCATGGCTGCTCCGTTTGTGACCGGTGCGGCTGCGCTTCTGATGGAATGGGGAATTGTGCGTGGAAATGACCTCTATATGTATGGCGACAAGCTTAAAGCTTCTCTCATAAAAGGTGCAGGTGAAAATGTATTCACAGCTGTCTCAAGGACAGCCTCTGAAAACACTTCCAAAAACACAAAATACCCCAACCCTGTGACGGGCTGGGGTACATTGTGCTTACTGGATAGTATTCCTTAACGGAAGCTGCTATTCGTATACGTGCTTCTGATGCTTCTTTGCATCTGCCTTATTCTTTTTCTTCAATGGATGCTTTGGGTTTTTATCCATTATAATCGCTTCCTTCCGTTCGTTCTGACTACGTTATACACCTGTAATCAGCACTTGTCAAGCAAGAGTGCTATTTTTAATTAATTATTTATATTTAGTTTGAAATCTCAATCATTTTGATATTAAAACAACGATTTGTATGCACAATTATTGACAGTTTGCTAAATTTAATTATTATATCTTCATCACACTCTTTTTAAACACAGTCTTCGCAATTCAAAAAATACAGCATTACATAACTGCCAGATATACAAAATATGCCGCATAGCAAAGCAGCATCACCACTCCGCATGGCTTTCTAAGCTCTTTATGTCTTATCGTACCGCCCCACAGGAGCACACCGCACAGGATTGCCACAACTGTATCAATCACAAACCTGCTCTCAAACGGTACCGGGCAAATGAGAGCTACTGTTCCGATCACAAAGAGTATATTGAAAATATTGCTGCCGACTATATTTCCAATCGCTATACCGGCATTTCCCTTGCGAGCTGCTGAAACAGATGTCACAAGCTCCGGCAACGATGTGCCGAATGCAACGATTGTCAGTCCAATAAAGCGCTCACTCATGCCGCAGGCTCTTGCTATGGTTGTGGCACCGTTTACGACAAGCTGGCTTCCAATTACGACACAAACACCGCCCAGCACAATAAAGAGCAGGCATTTCCATACCGGATATAGCTTTACCGGCTGCTCATCACCGCTGTCATTGCCCTTTTTTGCCAAAATATACAAATAAAGCAGATATGCAATAAATAAAATCCACAGTATAACACCCTCAATGAATGTGAT
>ERZ1034925.901-NODE-901-length-11409-cov-6.379690_pt1 | contig 11409 bp, 7 predicted proteins | sample MGYA00520687_ERZ1034925 | MGnify/ENA primary metagenome ERZ1034925 (study PRJEB33766, sample SAMN09781758) | gut metagenome | biome: gut microbiome | host: Homo sapiens | place: Madagascar | study: EMG produced TPA metagenomics assembly of the PRJNA485056 data set... | reverse complement strand
CTGCACCACCTGCAATGCCGGAATACAGCGTCAGCCAGCCGGCTTTGTTGCCCATGATCTCAATGCACATCACGCGGCTGTGGCTGCCCGCGGTGGTGTGGATGCGGTCAATGACCTCGGTGGCGATGTCCACAGCAGTGTGGAAGCCGAACGTCACGTCGGTGCCGTAGATGTCGTTGTCGATGGTCTTGGGCAGACCGATGATGTTCAGGCCCTCCTGGCTGAGCAGGTTCGCGGTCTTGTGGGTGCCGTTGCCGCCCAGGCAGAGCAGGCAGTCCAGTTTGGCGGCGCGGTAGTTTTTCTTCATCGCGGCAACCTTGTCCACCTTGTCCTCCTCGACCACGCGCATTTTTTTGAACGGGGTGCGCTTGGTGCCCAGAATGGTGCCGCCCACGGTCAGAATGCCGGAGAACTCGTCCGGGGACATCTCCCGGAAGTTGCCGTTGATCAGGCCGTCGTAGCCGTTCATGATGCCGACGATCTCGACCTTATCGCCCATGCGGTGGTACAACGCTTTGGCCACGCCGCGCAGGGTAGCGTTCAGGCCGGGGCAGTCGCCGCCGGAAGTCAGAATACCAACACGAATCGCCATTGTAAAAACCTCCCGTTGCTTATATATTCTACTATATATAAATGTACGCTAACCGCAAAAGGATGTCAAGTATAGTTTTTGCACGATGCTGCGAGCAGAACAAACTTTTTTGAAAAAATCTCAAAAAAATTCAAAAAAAGGCTTGCAATTTGGAAACACCTTTGCTATAATAACATACGTCGCCGGGTGACACGGCAGACACAAAACAAAATATGGGAGCTTTCCCGAGTGGCCAATGGGGACAGACTGTAAATCTGCTGCTTAATGCTTCGGTGGTTCGAATCCACCAGCTCCCACCAAAAGCCTGTGACAAAAAAGATGTCACAGGCTTTTTTCTTTGCTGTATCGTTGAAAATTGGCGGTTTCGACAGCCAATTTTCGAGTTGCTTTTTATAAAGATGTCCAGCGGTTTTCAGACTGTTGGACATTTTTATTGCCTCATCTTCCCGCAAAATTCTGAATTGCGGCAGGAGAGGGGGCAATTTTTTTGAGAAAAAACAGAATAAATTCTGCTGTTTTCAGAATGTTTTCAATTTCCCCGCAGCCAATTTCCCATTGGACGCGATTTTTTCGTTTTTTGCAGTTGCTGGCAAAATGGGAACTGCACGCACTTTCATTCCTTTCCCCATTATGCGAATGTGTCGCCCTGCGTGCCGGCGGGCAAAACGGTGCAGTGGACCATTTTTAGAGCGCAAGTCCCTCCACGGCCTGATTGGCCGGAAAAGGGGATGTACCATCCCCTTCGGGGCTGGCTCATGCGTCGCGCAAGTGCTTGCATTCGCCTCGCGGGGACCGGTCGCTAATTGTGCACCATACTGAAAAATCCGAACGCATACTTTTTGTAGATGCGTTCGGATTTGTGTTTTTGTAGGTTTGGTGATGTGATTGTGATTACACCCGATAATGTCACAGAACTTATGGGGTACCCATCGGAAGGCTTTTGAAAGGCCAAGAGGGATATCTGTCGCCATTTTTGTGAAAGGTACATACCGCATTGTAACAAAATATGATTATTCTTTCTCACTTCGGTGTAAAGAAACAAAATGATACAATAAATTGAAAAAGGGCGACCTTTTGTCATTGTGGAATACAAAGGAATACTCTATCATTGAATTGTTGGAATTGCACGAATTCTGGCTTTGTTGGTTGAGAATAATTGATGAAATGACAAGGAGGATAATAATGCTCAAGTCTGTCCGTGTGAAAAATCCGGACGCAATTACGCTGCGGGACTGTTTCGGCGCAACGGTGCTGTCTACTGTAAATGGTCTGTGTACCGTGTTTATGTCCAGTATGTTTATGCAGTATATGACCGACTACGCCGGGCTGGGCGCTATGGGGGCGACCTTGGCCACATCGCTTCTTCTGTTTGCGCGAATCTTTGATGCCGTGGATGATCCCATTCAGGGATTTTTGATGGATCGCGGGAAACGGACCAAAATCGGAAAGTACAAACCCTTTTTTCTCCTCAGCATACTGCTGACCGGCATTGGCTGTGTATGTCTCTACTCGTTCCCGTCCGAGTTGGCGTCCAAGCCCGTACTGGTTGTTGTGTGGGTTATCGTTTTCTACTTTTTGTTTGATGTGGGAACATCCTTTTATAAGGATAATCTTTTGTTCCGAACGATGACCAATGATCCCAACGAACGTTCCAAGCTGGTTATCGGGCCGCGGGTTTGGACCATGATTCTGGGCGTCGTTACGTCCGCCTTTACGGCTGTGCTGGTTGCGGTCAACGAACGTGTGGGCAACTATCACGACTCATTTGCCATTCTGATCACCGGTATTGTTGGTGCAGCGATGGTGCTCTCCCTTATTGGCTGGTTCCTTGTCAAGGAAAAGCACAGTGTGCAGGAAGAAGAGGCAGAGCCGGTAAAGTTTAAGGACTTCTTTCTTCTGTTCAAAGAGAACAAGCCGATGGTGGTCTACTATTTGAAAGGCATCTTTTCCGGTTTTATCTGGTCCCTTATTTTTGCCACGCCTGCGTATTACATAAAATGGGGATTCTGCACGGATCTGACCACCGGCGTCACAAACATGGAGCAGTATGGTGTCCTCAACGGCATTTCTTCCATGATGATGCTCATACCGCTGCTGGTTGGTGCAGTTATTGGTCGTCCGCTCTTGAAACTCTTTAAGAACAACCCGATCAAAATGACTTGTTTCCTTCTGGTTGTGCAGTCTGTCGGCGGGGCGGTCCTGTTTATTACCCAGATGGCGGGTCTGCTTACGAATGTTCCTGCGCTGTTCTTCGTTACCCTGTTCATCATGGCAGTGGGGGTGGGAACTGACTTTGTCCCGCAATCCATGGTGGAAATGGAGATTATGGACTACAACATTTATAAAACCGGCAAGGATCGTTCCGCCTTGACAATGGTTGCCGGCGGTTTCATTGTCAAAGCCCAGGCAGCGCTTTCGGCTGCAATTATTGGCGCTGTGCTCATGTCAATCGGCTACAACGTGGATCCCGTCACCTCCGAATACATGGGGGAACTGTCGCAGATTCCGACCATGCTCAATTGGTTTATCGTTATCATGGGTCTTGTTCCTGCCATCCTCGGCGCATTGTCGGCTTTGATCCTGCGGACATATCCGATCAAGGACGATGAGCGCCGAAAAATCCGGGAATGCCTGGATCACCGCAATGCCGGGTAAGGATCATTCCTCCGCAATATGGCGGCGGTATTCCAATGGGGTGAGGCCGTACTCGCGCCGAAACACTTTGTAGAATTGCGTTCTGTTCTCATAGCCCATGGATGCCGCGATCTGGCAGACCGGCAGCTCTGTGGTCCTCAGAAGCCGCGCCGCCTCGGCCATCTGTACCTTTTGACAGTACGCTTTCAGAGTGTATCCGGTGTTTGTCTTGATGATGCGGGATATATGCTCGCAGGAGTAGTTAAGTGCCTCCGCCAGATTGGTCCGCTGGATAGCCCCGTGGTGAGTTTCAATCAGTTTCTTGACCTGTTCCGCCGTCAGCAGTTCTTGACTGTTCCTCAGCGAAATGTGTGTTGCTTTGTATATGTCAGGATTCTCCAAGGCGGCAAACAGCCGGAGCAGAGAGGAATAAACGTCAAACTGGTATCCGATCCGCTTGACCGTAAAGGCGCGGATCAATTCCTGAGTGAGCTGCGGGATCGTATCTTCGCCTAAAAGGGTAAAGTCCAGGTAGTCCTTTTTATAGTCGGCACGTTCCGACAGATTGTCGCTGAAAAACTGATTGAGAATGCTTTTGTACTGAAACGGCGGCGGAAATGATTTGGGCCACTGTGTCAGCAGAGAGGCATCGATGCCGATGTAAACGATATCCGCATTCGACATATCTGTTTCTCGATGCATGGTGTTTCGATTGAGGAGACAAAGGTTCCCCTGCGTATAGGTGGTCTCGGCCCCCTCGATCATCACCCGGACGTTGCCCCGCTGCACATACATCAGCTCAAAAAAATTATGCTTGTGCATGTAGGTCTCATGAAAGAATTCGTGTTTGTTCGGGGTGTGAACGCAAAAGGACCATGCATCCATATAGTTGGAAAACAGATACTCCTGAGGTTTCTGGATGCTGGTTACAATGGACAACGGAGAAAAATAGTCCCGTTCGGCCGTATGGTTGCGAAGATAGTTCGGACCATGGCTGCCGGTCTGGTTCCGCATTTCATCAATGCTGTCAAAAAACAGGTGTTCCATGCGAGCATCCCCCCTTTTTACGGCAGTATAGCATGGAATTGAGTATAGTATAACATAGAATTGAGTGTTTTTGAAGGAGGAAATATCTGTGAAACGGCAATGTTATAACCCCTATCTTCCCAGTTGGGAATACATCCCCGATGCTGAACCGAGGGTGTTTGGTCAGCGGCTGTACATTTATGGGAGCCATGATCTCTTTGGTGCCAAGGAATACTGTGAGGGCGATTACGTATGCTGGTCGACCCCGGTAGAGGATCTTTCCGACTGGCGGTATGAAGGCGTAATCTTCAAAAAGCAAGATACGCCGTGGAATAAAGAGAACCTGTCCTACTATGCACCGGATGTGGTGCGCGGCACAGACGGACGGTACTACCTTTACTATTCGGTGGCCAATACGTCGATCACATCGGTCGCTGTGTGTGACAAGCCTGCGGGAAAATACCAATATTTGGGCGATGTTCACTTCCCGGACGGGCGAGTCTGCGGCTCAAAGCCGGAGGATTGGTTTATGTTTGACCCAGCCGTTCTGGTGGATGATGACGGGCGGGTGTTTCTCTACGTGGGCAGCGGGCAGAAATCCAATGGACAATTCGGCCACGAGATCAAGGGGCTGTTTGTGATGGAACTCAGCTCTGATATGCTGACCATCATCAGCGAACCAACCATCATCATGCCGGCGGATTTTGATCCCAAGAAACCGAACTATTGGGAAGGGCCCTCTATCCGTCACATCGGTGAGTGGTATTATCTGGTCTATCCGGCCACGGACATCACCGGTCTCAATTACGCGATGAGCCTGTTCCCCGACAAGGGATTTATCCACAAGGGACCGATCCATTCCTCAAGTGATATCGGTCTGGAGGGCAGAAAGCTCATGAATGCGGCATATCCGATGGGAAACAGCCACGGCGGTATGGTATGCGTCCACGGGCAATGGTATATATTTGACCACCGAACGACCAATGGCGCCAAACGAAACCGGCAGGCGGTAGCTGAGCCCATTGAGATCCGTGAGGACGGGACCATCCGCATGGTGGAGTCTACGAGCTGCGGATTGAATGGCGGCCCCTTGAATGGAATCGGGACCTATCCGGCCTACATTGCCTGCGTCCTGCACCATGCCGGAATGTTTGGTCTGCGCAACCCGATGGACGGACCCGAGATCACCCAGGATGGTCCGGACTACGAGCCGCCGGAGCCCGCGGAACGGGAAGTGACCATAGAGACAGAGAGCGCGGCACCAAAGGCGTATATTTCCAAAATGAAGAATGGCAGTATTGCCGGTTTCCGATATTTTGATCTGACTGAAAGCTCCCACATTGCTGTAACGGTTCGCGGCGCAGGCGGCGTGCTGGAACTCTTACCCGGGGAAAAAGGTTCTGTCATAGCATCCATTCCCATTGCCGGGACAGCCGACTGGACAACCGCCGGAGTAAAATTCGACGCCAGACGTTTGGCGTCGGAGTGCCGGCGTCCCATTGATTCCTGCCCGCTGTATTTCCGGTATAAGGGAAAGGGAACGCTTGACATCTTGAGTATTACGTTGGCATAAAGGAGAATAATGATGGACTGGACACCAATCTGGCACCAAGCCGCGGCCCCTGCCTTCGCGATGGGCTTTTTGGCGGGCAAGAAAAAAACAGTGGTGTATTCTGTGATATCCCAGGTTTCGGGCGAGAAACTTCGGGTCCGTTTCTCCAACCACTATGGAAAGAAACCCTACACCATTGGGGGACTGACCGTGTGGGCACAGGGAGAGATGCATACCGTCACGCGGGACGGCAGCTGCGTTTTTACGGTCCCCGCGGGGGAAAGCTGCTATTCGGATGAGTTGACGCTCCCGGTGACGATGGGGGAAGAGCTGGAAATCAGACTCTACTATGCATCCAAGGTCATGGACAGCAATATGATCGAGGAAAATGCGGTAAGCTACCCGGGAAATCATACGACGGACAGCGAGCTGCCCCCACCCCGGCGGGAAAAGTATATGGAACAGTACAGCCTTTATGAAGCGATTCCCGGGATGGATCAGATCGAGGTGTTTACCGGTCAGCCTTCCAAAATCATCGTGGCGTTCGGGGACAGTATAACGGCTATGAACCGCTGGGTAAAACCGTTGCAAAGGCGTCTGTTCGATGCGTATGGCGGTGACTACGCACTGATGAACGCCGGAATCGGCGGGAATTGTCTGCTTTATGATATCCCGGGTCTGATGGGCGTTTCCTACGGGGAAAAAGGGGTGTCCCGCTTTGAGCGTGATGTACTCCGTTTTTCAGAACTCTGCGGTGTGATTTTGGCGTTGGGGGTCAATGATGTAGCCTACTATTCCCAAAAGACAGGGGCGGTCATCTCGCTGGAACAATATTGTTCGGCCGTAACCGATATTGTGGATCGGCTTCATAAGGCCGGTGTCCGGGTGATTGCCCAGACGCTTCCGCCCCGCAGCGGTTTTGTGAAAAAAGGGTATACCCCGGAGATGGAGGCGCTGAGAGTCCGCATCAATGAATGGATCCGAGATAGCGCGCTGTTCGATTATATGGTTGATGCGGATGCACTGCTGCGCGATCCGAAGAATCCTTCGTTCACCGACGAGCGTTATCACCAGGGGGATCACCTGCACCCGAATCAGGCCGGAGGAATGCTGATGGCGCAGGCGTATGATTTGCAAAAGCTGACAGGGGAGGCGTAGGCATGGGGAAAAAGTATTTCACGCTCAGCTTTGATGATGGACTGGAACAGGACAAATGGGTGATCCAACTCATGAGGCAATACGGGCTCAAAGGAACCTTCAACCTCAATGCCGGCCTGTTTGGCACCCGCGGCGAGGTGAAGGGGCTTGGAACCTTCTCTTTTCAGGATTGCCCCGAAGGCGTAAAGCACAAGTGGCCATTTTCCTATGTGCAGCACAACCGAATCCCACTGGACGAGGTGTGCCAGGTCTATGAGGGAATGGAGATTGCCACCCATGGTTTCCGGCATGAACCGCTGGGGGCTGTCAGCGAGGATGAAATGCGCGCATCGGTGGATGCGGACAAGGCCGCGCTGGAAAAAATCTTCGGCACCACGGTCGTGGGGCACGCCTATGCGCAGGGTTCAACCTCGCCGGCTGCCCAGGCGTATCTGAAGGCGCAGGGGTATCAATATGCCAGAGTGGTCTTTCCCTCCGGCGGCTTTGCGTTCCCGGAGGATCCGATGAACTTTCGGCCTTCCTCCTCGCTGATTCTGAAAAATGCCGCAAAGCTGGTGGAGCGTTTCAAATGTGAGGAACCCGGAGAAAAGGATCTGCTGTTGTTCCTGTGGGCACACAGTTATGAAATGGACTACGAAAAGGGAAACGCCAGTTGGTATGCTTTGGAGCGGCTTTTTGAATCGATCGCAGGCCGAAACGATATCGTATATTGCACAAACAGCGAAGCGTTCGCGCATATTTAAGGAGAGCAGGAAAGTGAAAAAGAAAGATTTTAACCGAGGTTGGCTATTTGGCACTGTGGGAAAGGAACCGTCTATGCAGCCGGTCACGCTTCCCCACGATGCCATGCTGTACGAGAAACGCTCGAAGGATGCGGCAACAGCGGGAGCGTGCGGATACTTTCCCGGCGGGGCCTATGTCTACGTCAAACGGTTTCTTGTGCCTGAAACGTGGCGGACACAGTCCGCTGTGCTGGAATTTGAGGCAGTTTATCAAAACGCGCAGGTGTTCGTGAACGATGCGCTTGTGGCTGAACAGCGGTACGGGTATACCAACTTCTTTGTGGTGCTGGACCCACAACTGAAGTATGGCGAAGAAAATGAAATCAAAGTGATCGCGGACAACTCGTCGGTACCCAATTCCCGTTGGTATTCCGGCAGCGGAATTTATCGCAACGTAAACCTCTTCCTGGGGGATAAGAGTCATATCCGCCCGGATGGACTGCTCGTCTCCACCTCCGGAAACGATGCGGCCCATGTGAAAGTTTCGGTCACCGGTGGTGATACGGTCAGAGTCTCTGTTCTGGATGGTGAAAAGGTGGTAGCGCAGGCCGAAGCTGCGGTCAAGGATGGCACTGCGTCGGCGGACATTCCTGTTTCCCAGCCGCGGCTTTGGGACGCGGAACATCCCGAACTGTACCGATGCAGAGCGGAACTGCTGAAAAATGGTGAGATGGTGGATGAGGCGGACGCCTGGTTTGGATTCCGTACCCTTAGCTGGAGCACCAGAGGATTTTTTGTAAACGGCAAGAAAACGCTGTTCCGTGGCGCCTGCGTCCACCACGACAATGGTATTCTGGGCGCATGCTCGTTTGAGGATGCCGAGTTCCGCCGTGTCCGTCTGCTCAAGGAGGCTGGTTTCAACGCGATACGTTCCGCCCACAACCCTGCCTCCAAGGCGCTGTTGGATGCCTGTGACCGGCTGGGTCTTTATGTCATGGATGAATTCTGCGACAACTGGCTGGTACATAAAAACCCCTACGACTATGCGGACCGGGATTTCCGCGCATGGTGGCAGCAGGATCTCACAGCTATGGTCATCAAAAACTACAATCATCCCAGTGTGGTCATGAACTCTATCGGAAATGAAATCTCCGAACTGGCTATACCCGAAGGACAGGAATACTGTAAAAAATTAGCAGTCCTGGCACGAAAGCTGGACCCGGACAAAGCAGTGACGATGGGGGTCAACTTGATGCTGTGCAGTATGTCGGCCAAGGGCGGCGGCATATACGGCAACAAAAAGGATGGAGAAGAGAATAAAAACGGCAGTCAGACGATGGACAACGTTCCCACCAGCACCTTCTTCAATATGCTGATGAACCTGGCCGGGGGTATGATTGAAAAGATGGCCGCCAAACCTGCCGCGGACGATGCCACAAAGGTGAGTTTCTCTTATCTGGATATTGGCGGTTACAACTACGCCGCATCCCGATACGAGAAGGACGGTACGCTCCATCCCGACCGCGTCATTGTCGGGTCCGAGACCCTGCCCAAGAACCTGTATCATAACTGGCAGCTGGTGAAAAAATTCCCGTATGTCATCGGCGACTTTATGTGGACGGGCTGGGATTATCTGGGAGAGGCGGGCATCGGTACCGTCCGTTACAAAAGTTTCAAAAATCCCGGTCAGGACGCGCCCATCATCTCCGCCGGCTGCGGCGTGATCGACCTTTGCGGAAAGCTTCGCCCCGAGGTACAGTGGAACCGGCTGATCTGGGGGCTGGACCATACCCCTGGCATCGGCGTAGAACCGTATACCCACGCAGGGGAGACCGGCTCTGTATCCATGTGGCGTGACACAGACGCAGTGGCAAGCTGGTCCTGGGCCGGCTGTGAAGGCAAAAAAACCAAGGTCACGGTCTACTCTGACGGCGAAACGGCGGAACTCATTGTCAACGGGCATTCCTATGGCAGAAAAAAGACGAAGGAATACAAGGCTGTCTTTAAACGCGTTGTCTATGAGCCCGGTACCATCACCGCAATCAGCTACGATAGCGAGGGAAAAGAACAGAGCCGGACTTCCATGAAGACAGCTGTAGGACCTGCCGAACTGCGTGTGGTGGCCGACCGGAGCACCTTGCAGGCAAAAACGCAGGATTTGGCCTACATCAGCATTGACCTGACGGGGGCGGATGGCATCACAAAATCTTCTGAGGATACTGCGGTCACGGTGGAGGTTGACGGTGCCGGGACGCTGCTGGCCCTTGGTTCTGCACGTCCTAACATGGGGGAAAACTTTTTCTCCGATACCCACACGACCTACTACGGCAAGGCATTGGCCGTGGTCCGCGGCGGCGATGCCCCCGGAAAGATTACGGTCACGGTGAAAGCAAAAGGCCTGCTGGCCAAAACGCTTGAATTGGATGTGATCTGAGGAAAAGGCATACGTTAATACTACAAAAAGGTGCTGCTGCACAAGGTTGAATCCTGTGCGGCAGCACCTTTTGTACTTGTATTGTGTGTCAGTTCTGTATGGCAATCTGCTCGCCCTGCACCAGCGGATAGCGGGCCAGCTTGCCGCCGTCCAGATTTTCCCGGTGCATATCCACGGCGGTAATCTGGTGGTTGCCGTAGGTGGTGTAGTAGTAAATGCCCTTGTCGGCGTTGCAGCAGCTGGTGTAAAGGGTGATTTCGTACTTGCCGCCGTCCAGCTCACAGCAGCCGCGCTGTTGCTCGACCGAATGCAGAATGTGGAAAAATTGCCCGACGCTCTCGGCCTCACCGTCACCGGATTTGGCGTTCATCCGCACAAAGGCGGCGCGGACAAAGCGGGACTGGCTGGACAAATCGCCCGGCAGACCCAGTGCGCCAAGCCCGCGGCTGTAGACCGGCAGCTCCAGCCCCTCGGCAAAGGTGCTGGCAGGCGTGTGGGGCGAAAGTGCGCGGTAATTGTTCAACGCAAAAAGCTGCTGCGGGAACGGCGGATTGTTCGTCAGCACGCCCACCGGGTTGTTATAAATGTGCAGGCCGTCGGCGGTGGACTCCACCACAATGCTGCCGGTCTTGTCGGCAATGAGCCAGTGCAGCTGGGCAAGGGGAAGCTGCTCACTGAACGGAATGTTGACGATGTTGGCCTTTTCCAGCAGGGTGCGGGCCTCGGCCAGCGTGGCGCAGCTGCCAAGCAGCCAGGGGATAAGCTCAAACTGGGTGATGTTGTTTTTGCCTTCGGCCGCCGGATGGTAGACGGCGTTCCCGACAAAGTTCAGCCCGGCAATGCCGAGGCCCTTCTCGTTGACGGCATCGTAGTAGAGGGGATACTCCCCGGCTATATAGGCCATACCAATCATCGCATACTTTGTGCGGAAATCGCCCATGCAGCGCAGGCGGAACGGATACGCCCGCGGCGTGACGGTGACCTCATCGCCGTAGGAAAACTCATAATCCAGATTGCGCCCGAAGTAGAAATCCTTTGTGGTATACGTTGCAGCGGTACACATGATGAACACCCCTTTTTATTTTATAATATAGTATTGTACCACGGCTATGGCAGGGCAATCCACCGGTAAATTGTGAACAATACCGGGGCTGCGTCCGCAATGCTAAAAACGGCGCTGCTGCACAGGAAAGAGCCTGCACGGCAGCGCCGCAGTGACTATAAGGAAACAGGGATTTGTAGGGGGAGCTGCCCCCCCATCCGGCCCTGCGGGGCCACCTTCTCCCTGAGG
>ERZ1034925.900-NODE-900-length-11412-cov-19.221625_pt1 | contig 11412 bp, 11 predicted proteins | sample MGYA00520687_ERZ1034925 | MGnify/ENA primary metagenome ERZ1034925 (study PRJEB33766, sample SAMN09781758) | gut metagenome | biome: gut microbiome | host: Homo sapiens | place: Madagascar | study: EMG produced TPA metagenomics assembly of the PRJNA485056 data... | reverse complement strand
ATCTTATCCGATGATATAAAAAATATTCTCCTAGATAAGTCAAAAAAAATTTATTTTAACCATTTTATATCTAATTTTATAAAAAATAGTGATTTATTTGGGGTACAATCACACCAAACTAAAAATAAATCGCCCTTTGTACATAATATATATTATGAGAATATATCGAAGCAGTATAACATATATAAAAATATCGAGAAAAATAATGATATTTCTATACATTTTATAGAAAATGATGTTAGAAACGTTCTATTATCGTCTAAAAAACAATATGATGTTATATTTTTAGATGGATTTACACCTGCTAAATGTCCTTGTATATGGTCTGAAGAGTTCTTTTCTCAGTTATATGACCTCATATCAAATGATGGTCTATTATTAACATACAATATGTCAGCACCTGTTAGACACGCAATTATTAATGCCAGGTTTTATATCGGCAATAATATATTAAATAATAATTGTATTGGAACGATTGCAACTAAGAATAAGTTACTTATAAAAAATTCTTTATCAGAAAAACAATTAGGTTTATTAAATACAAAAGCTGGTATAACTTATAAAGATAATAATTTATGTAATTTAAACAATGATATAATACAAAGAAGAGAAGAAGAAGTTAAAATATCAACACTAGAATCTTCTTCAAAATACTTAAAGAGGTTTAAAAATGAAATATGATGTTATAGTTTGTGGTGGTGGTACTGCCGGATGTGCCTTTGCATATACCGCTGGAAAACTTGGACTTAAAACTTTACTTATAGAAAAAAATAATTTTTTAGGTGGCACTATGACTTCAGGATTGGTTACACCAGCCATGAAAACATCTAATAAAAATATCAATACTGATTTTTATAAAGAATTAATGAATAATTTATCTAATATCGGTGGGCAAATCACATACAATGATGGTAATATTGGTTGGTTTAATCCTGAATTGATGAAAATTGTACTAGATGAAATGTTAACTAGCAAAAAAGTTGATATTCTTTTTGATTCAATTGTTAATGATATTAATACTAATGATAAAAGTCTTATTAGTGTTAAAATTAATAATTTATCAATAAGAACTAACGAAACGATATATGACAATAATATTACTCAAAACAATAAAATGTTATCGGAATATATCGAAACAAAATATGTTATAGATGCAACCGGTGATGCAAAAATTTTTCAAAAATTAAATTGTGATTTTTTAGAAAATAAAAATAATTTTCAACCCATTAATTTAAGATTTATTATGAGTGGAATTGATTTAAATAAATTTTCTAATTGGATTTTAAACTTAGATAAAGATAGAAGTGTTACTACATCATATATGATTAATAATGAAATTCATTTATCGACTGCATACACGTGGGATACGAATAAACAATGGGCTTTAAAGCCATTATTTAAAAAAGGTATTGAAAATGGCGATATTACAGAAGAAGATTCTAACTATTTTCAAGTGTTTACTATCCCTGGAATGCCCTCATCGCTTGCATTTAACTGTCCTAGATTGCTTTTGAACAAGGAATTTAATTTAGATAGTAAAATCGACATCTCAAAAGCCTTAATCAAAGGCAGGGCAAGCATTTTAAGACTATCAAAGTTCTTAAGAAAATATTTTATTGGATTTGAGAACTCATATATTTCATCTATTGCGAACTCACTAGGCATAAGAGTTTCAAATAGAATTAAAGGTAGGTATATTTACACAATTGATGACTTAAAAAGTGGAAAACAGTTTAAAAATCCTTGCCTAGTTTCAAATTACCCAGTTGATGTTCATTCATCTAAGAAAAATGAATCCGTCTTAGAACATCAATATCAAGATTATTCATTACCAATTGAGTCATTAATGTCTTGTAATTATAATAATTTATTTGCTATTGGAAGATGTATTTCTGCTGATTTTGAGGCTCAAGCAGCATTGAGAATAATACCTTCTTGCTTTTCAATGGGTGAAGGGTTAGCAAAATATATTGCCCAATTAGAGAATTAAAACATTCTATAAAACGTCATATTATCACTTAAAAAAGGAGATATTATGACTAATAATAAGACAATTGATACAATTTTAGTTAATTCATTTGTGGGTGAATCACAAGCAAGAAATAGATATACAATATATTCTTCCATCGCAAAAGAGGAAGGTTTAATTGAAATTAGTGATGTATTCATAAATACAGCCGAAAATGAAAGAGAACACGCAAAACTATTTTATAAGCATATTACAAATGGAATCCATAATGTAAATTTTGATTATCCCTACTTTTTAGGTAGTACAATAGAAAATTTGAAAAGTTCTGCTGAAGGTGAGCATGATGAATGGGAAACTATTTATAAAAATAATGCTAATATAGCAAAAAATGAAGGATTTAATGAAATATCTGATTTATTTTTGCATGTTATTGAAGTAGAGAAACATCATGAGCATCGATATAAAAAACTATATGAACAACTAAAAACAGGCTCATTCTTTGATAGAGGCCATCAAACACAATGGATTTGCAGCAAATGTGGTTATATAACTATTAGTGACTCTGCACCTAAAATATGCCCTTGTTGTAAGCATCCACAAGGATATTTTAAAGTGTTTAATGAAGTATACTAAGTACTAAACCTGCAAAGATACTTATAAATAGTAAAATTGCCATTATATTAAATGAATCTTTAATATCAGTATTCTTTTTAAATAAAACTATTAAACCTAATCCTGCACCTGATGATAAACCAGATATAACAGATGCAAATGATAAAACACCATTTATGTATAGCATAGTTAATAATACTGATACTGCACAATTTGGTATTAATCCTATCATTGCAGATATAATTGGTTGGAATATTGAATTATTTAATAATATTTTATTGAATAACTCATTACCAAATGTTTCAAAGCCATAGTTAAGTATTAAAGAAATTATTAATATCATAAAAAATATATTAATAGTATGTTTTATTGGGTGATGTAAGATTTCTTTAATACTTTTTGTTGATACGTGGTGTGAGCAACAACCCTCATCATATTCTGAATCATCTATAATTATATTTTGTTTTAAATCTTTAGATTGAAATATTTTATCTACTATGTAACCAGCAGTAATACCTAAAAGTATTTTTACACCTAATAATGGTAAGATATCTTTAAAACAACTTGGATAAGATAACAAAATAGGTATTGCTTCATCGGAAGTTGATATATAAATAGCAATTAGAGTTCCTTTTGTAATAACCCTATTTATATATAAAGGGGTTGCTATCACAGAAAAACCACATTGTGGTAAACCTGCTAATATTGCACCAAATAAAGGTCCGAATTTTCTTGAATAATGAGATATATGTTCTACTTTATTACTAAAATATGTTTCAAATAATTCAATAAATAAAAATATGATAAATAGAAATGGTACTAAATGAATGCTATCGCATAATGCATCTTTTGCGAAATCTGCAATAGGTAAATTGTTAATAAGTTTATCAATAAAACCAAATAATGATGTGTTAAATTCATCAAAAACAGACAATATTTTAATTAACAAAGCAATACCTCCAATTCATAATAATTATAATATAAAAAAAGACCTACCAAAATGGTAGGTCTTTTTATTCTATGATTTGGATTATGCATTGAATGTTTTGAATGAATTATCAATGTTTTTGCTCATTACTTTCTTAACTGCTTCTAATTCTGTTTGGATTGCACTGTGTTGTGTATCTAATGTTGATAATCTTAATTCCAAACTCTTATCTTGTGCTTGTAAGATTTCAATATTTGCATTGATTTCTGTTTGTTTTTGGTCATATACATATTGATTGTATTCATATTGGTTATATGCATCATCGTATGCTTGGTTATCTGTTTCTGTTGATGCTGTCATTGTATATGTATTACCTTCTTCATCTGTGATTGATGAAATTCTGCCTGATGAATCAAATTCTACTGTTGCACCTGATAATGTGTTTTTCTTTGTTACATCTATTGTAGATACTGCAAATGTTGTAATTGTTCTTGATTGGTTATTCAAGTTACCTTCAACATCTTCTCTTTTTACAAATCTGATGCCTGATGTTGCTTCATATTGATAGTAATCATTCATATTTAGTCCTGCATTGACGAATGATTCTTCGTATTTTGAATCTACGACTGTGTAATCATTTCCGCTTGATGCTTTGTATGAATAGAAACCTATATCATTTCCTTCTGCATATTTGAAGATTGTATTTTGGTTTTTGTATTCATCAAAAGTTTTTTCATTTGGAATTTGTGCATAAGATAATACATATCTTTGTTTGTTTACATCTATAACTACATCTTTTCCATCTGCAGTTTTTCCAACCTCTGGAATATAGAATGAACATGCTTTTATTTTATCTGCATCTGCTTTTTTATCATAGTTATTATATTGATCTTTTGATATTTGGTAGCCATCCTTTCCAATGATGATTGTATTTGCGTCATTTGCATTACCTGCGTCACCCAATACATAAGCTTGAGTACCTTTGGTTTTCTTTAATTCTGATAACTCTTCTTGTGATACACGGTTCATTGTTGATAAGTAGTATGTATCTTTTTCATCGAATTTATCATTATATACGTTTACAGCACCTTCTGTTTTTTTTGCACTTGCTGCTGTTTTGTATGATGTGTTTTCTTGTACACCGATTGTTGACAATTCTGTTGTATATGAAACTATATAGGTTGTGTTTCCATTGCCATCTTCTTGTGGTAATGTTTCATCGATTGTCGCTTTATTTCCACCGATTGTGAAACTATAAACTATTTTTGTATAATCGTTGCTTGAAGGAGGTACAGGTACTTCCATTTCTAACAAGCTATTATAATAGTTTGAAGATTCATTTGACAAAGTTGTTCTTTGTTGGTTTATTTGTTGTCCTTCATATTCTAGGTTAGATTGTCTTGCTGTTAAGCTTAGTAATCTAGCTTGTGAAGCTGATAGACCCATAATTTTTCTCCTTTATAATTTTCCTATACATATATCTACGGCATTTTTCTTTGTTTCTTTAATCTTTTTTACTCTTTTGTTACATTTCGTTACATAAAACCTATTTTTTGTGCTATTTAACTAAAATATATTATTTATTTGCCCACATGGCATATTTTATGATACATTAGAAAAACAAGAAAGAAGGTAAAAATGAAAGAATTAGCAACAATTGGAGTCTTTGGTGGCTCAGGATTTTATAAGTTTTTAGATGATATTGAAGAAGTTAAAGTGGAAACACCTTACGGTGCCCCTAGTGATAATTTATTTATAGGTAAAATTGGAGAAAAGAAAGTAGCATTTATGCCAAGACATGGCAGAAATCATACTATATTACCACATCTAATTAATTATAGAGCCAATGTTTGGGCAATGCATAGTGTTGGTTGCAAACGTGTTATCTCGCCTTGTGCTGCAGGTAGTTTGCAAAAACATGTTGAGCCAGGAAGTTTTGTAATTGCTGACCAATTTGTTGACTGGACTGATGGTAGAAAATCAACTTTCTTTGATGGACCTGTTGTTACACATCCATCAGCAGCTGATCCTTATTGCCCAGAATTAAGAGAATTAGCAATCAAAACTGGTAAAGAATTAGGTATCAAAATTCATGACAAAGGTACTGTAGTTGTAATTAATGGACCAAGATTTTCAACTAAATCTGAATCAAAATTCTTTACTTCTCAAGGTTGGGAAGTTATTAATATGACCGCATTCCCTGAAGCATACCTTGTAAAAGAAATGGATATGTGTCCATTAAATATTTCATTAATTACAGACTATGATGCTGGTTTAGTTGGTGATGTTCCACCAGTTTCACATCATGAAGTCATTCAAGTATTTAATAATAATGTTGAAAACTTAAAACATTTATTATTTACAATGATTGAAAAATTACCAGATGAACGTGAAAATTGTGATTGTAAAAATACAAAAGCAAAATCTAGAGTATAGGGGAAATTATGGGTTTATTGCAAAAAATAAACGGTTTAATCAGTAATTTGATTTATTTTTATAGTATTTTAATTGTTCTACGAATTTTTATGTCTTGGATTCCTAGTATTGATTGGGATAAACAGCCTGTAAAATTCGTTAGAATAATTACTGATGCGTATTTAGACATTTTTAGAAGATTTGTTCCACCTTTGGGAGGGTTGGACTTTTCACCTATCGTGGCTTTATTAGTACTTAGTTTTATTCAAGAACTATTTGTTAAAGCCATGTCATCATTTTCTTAATATCATCTAATTAAATGATGTCTTAGTATAATTCATTTAATTATACTATTTATATAACTTGGAGGGGATAGTGTACGCAAAGAATACTGTAAGATATGATGATAGTTATGGCTATACTTATAATACAGCGACAATGCCTGTTAAGCCATCAAAACCAAAACAAAAACAGACTATAAAACCAAAGAAGAAAAAAAAGAAAGGCTCATTATTGGCTAGGATTGTGGCCTTGTCTTTGTTCTCAGTATTGGGTTTATTAATAGTTCCTACACAATGTAAGTTTTTTAACCAAACATTTGTTAATAATAACATTCAAACTACAGAATCAGATAATGTTATTTGTTCAAATGACTTCACTCCAACTGGCGGTGTAAATTACAACGAACTAATAAATCCTACATCATCATATTTAACAAATTATACATTTTTCAATCAAAGACTTTCTTACAACGTCGCTTCTAATAAAAAAGCACAAATGGCACAGTTAAAATATAGCGATAGATTAACTGAATTAGAAACAGAATTAAAAAATTTAAATAAAAGTTATGCTAATATTAAACCCGCAATTTTTGTTTGGTCGATGGATAATTATAATTATGTAAACATAAATGCAGATAAAATTTATCCGGCGGCAAGTATAATAAAACTTCCAGTACTTATTCAATTATATAGAGCCATTGAATGGGAACAAATTGGTTTAAAAGATACTATGTATCTAACTGAATATTATCGTTCACCAGGTTCTGGTAATATGCAATATGCACAACAAGGAAATGCATACTCAATTTATGACCTAGCAAAGGTAATGATTCAAGATTCTGATAATACTGCGACTAATATGCTTATATCTAAACTTGGCTCAATGAATGATATTAATGCAGCATTAAAAAATTGGGGTATTAAACATACACATGTTCAAACTTGGTTGCCGGATTTAACGGGTACAAATTATACTACTGCACGTGATATGGGACAAATACTTTATAATATTGGTAATGAGGATTCTTCATTCTTAAATATCAATTCACAAGGTGATATTGTTAATATTATGAGTAAAGTTAAAAATGTAAATCTAATTAAAGCAGGTTTACCTGAAAATGTATCTTTTATACATAAAACGGGTGATATTGGAACAATGTTAGGTGATGCAGGTATTGTTTATCTACCATCAGGGCAACGTTATATAGTTGTTATCTTGGCACATAGGCCACATAACGATCCGAATGGTAAATTATACATACAAAATGCATCTAAAATAATTTATAACTATATGTCAACAAGAAATTAAGTAATAAAAAAAGAACCAATTAAGTTGGTTCTTTTTTTTATCTTTTAATATACATCTAATCAAGTTGCCATTTACGTTTTAGTACAATAAATTCACCTTGATTATCCATATCAGAAATAACATTATTAACAATATTTAGCATATAATTTGATTCATCACCACGTCTAAAAGCAATTCCATAAGAATCTCTAGAATATTTTTTTGTTAATAATTTAACACCTGTATCTTTTATTGAGTAACTTCTTAATATTGCATCATCAGAAATTATGCCAAGAATAGAGCCACTTTTTAAAGCACGATATGCTTCTTGATATGATTTATACCCCATTACATGTGCTGTTGGTAATAAAAATTTAATCGTTTGTTCGGCAGTAGAACCGAATATAACACCTACATTTTTATCGCTTAAATCAGCCAATGAACGAATAGTTCCACCATTTCGTACTAATAAGGACTGACCTGTAATATAATATGCATTAGAAAAGTCAACAAAATGTTGTCTAGCAGGTGTGACAGTCATTGTAGCAATTACCATATCAACTTTATTTAAGTTTAATATGTACATTCTTTCAGAATTTGTCACTGGAACGAATTTAACTTTTTCTGGATTATGAAAAAGTTCTTTTGCAATTCTATGTGCAATATCCACATCAAAACCGGCATTTGCACCACTTTCATCAATAAAACCAAAAGGTTTTGCATCAGTCTTTACACCAACTATTAAATAACCTCTATTTATAACTGTTTGATACAAATCTCCACCAGTTTTTGTTGCATCATCTCTTGTATAGTCATAAATATAGAATAAAGTCCAACAAATTAGTGCGATAGCTGATAAAATAATTAAAACTTTTTTCTTCATACTTATATTGAATAATAAATATTCATTTTTGTAAATATGTTATATTATATTAAATTACAGAAATTATTAAAAGATTATGTTATTGTAGTATAAGGAGGTCTTATGGAAGCTGTAGAATATTTTAAACAAGGCTATTCTTGTTCTGAAAGTATAATTATGTATTGTATAGATAAAGGAATCTGTGATGAGTCATTACTACCTATTGCAACTGCATTTTCTGGTGGGTTAGGTAATGGTTGCTTATGCGGTGCTGTTTCTGGTTCTGTTATGATTATAGGATACTTATTTGGTAAAAATAATAAATTTGGTAATGAAGTAATAGCAAGACCTTTAACAAAAGAATTTATTAATAAATTCAAACTATCACACAAAGTTACTTGTTGTAGAGCATTGTCTCAAGGTTTTGATTTTCATAGCCCTGAACGAAAAGCACATTGTTGTAATTTTGTAGATGCATGTTCAAAATTGTTAGATGAAATTATAAGTGCAAATATCAAAAATGGATAAACTTAACTTCAAAAAAAGAATACTTTTTATTGGTGTACCTGACATGGGTTATATTGGTTTAGATACACTATTTTATGCTGGAGTTAATATTGTTGGCGTTATGGGACCTCTAAAAACTCATAATACCTATTTTAATTTTAGAAATTTTGTTAAAATGCGTGGTTTAAATTTCATTGAATATGATTCACTTGATAATCCAGATTTTATAAATGAAATTAAAGAATTAAACATTGATTTGGCAGTCGTTTGTTCTTTTAATAATAAAATTCCTAAAGTATTCATTGATTCAATAAAAGATGGTATTGTTAATGTCCACCCATCATTGTTACCACAATATCGAGGTGGAAATCCTTATTCTTGGGTTATTATCAATGGTGAAAAAGATACAGGAGTGACATTACACTTTATGTCAGAAAATTTTGATGAGGGTGATATTATTTATCAAGAAAAATGTTCTATTTCACCTAATGAAACAATGGGAACTATTTTTGAAAAAACAAATGAACTTGGTTGTAAATTATTACTAAAAACAATAATTGAATATGAAGAGAAAAATTCTTTACCAAGACGACCTCAACCAAAAGGTAATTTCATAAAAGCAAACAATTTAAAAAATAAAGAATTATTTATCAATTATAATAAATCCGCTGAAGAAATTGAAAGATTTGTAAGAGCATTAAATCCTTATATTTCCGCCTTAACGATATTTCGAAATCAAATTATAAAAGTTCATAAAGTTAGTATTTGTGACTGCGAAATTCCAGAAAACACTATTAATGGTGAAATAATTGATATTAGTAATAATAAAATATATATAAAAACAAACAATAGTGTAATTAGCCTTGATGTATTACAAAACGGTGGATTGTTTATTGGTGATACACAAGATTTTATTAATATAATAAAACCAAGAATTGGAGAAATTTTTAAAAATGGATAAACTTAATTTTTTAACAGCAGGAATGCCTCTTCAAACAGGCAACAAAGGCTATAAAAGAGCATTAGAAATACTAAACGATATGGATTTAGATGGTTTAGAATTAGAATTTGTGCGTGGAGTAAGAATAAAAGAAGAAAATAAAGAAATCGTAAAAAATTCATCACTTGTTAAAACAATTCATGCACCTTTTTATATAAATTTAAATTCAAAAGAAGAAGAAAAAATCGAAGCAAGTATTCAAAGAATTGTTGAAACTGCTAAAATTGCCAGTGAAATAGGTGCATTTAGTATTACATACCATGCAGGTTTTTATCTTGGTATGGATAAAACAATTGTATTTAAAAATATAAAAAAACAAACCGAAAAAATTGTTGAAACATTATCTAAAGAAAAAATTAGTAATGTTTGGATCAGACCAGAAACAACAGGCAAAGCAACTCAATGGGGTGATTTAGAAGAAATTATTAATCTTTCTAAAGAATTTGATTGTGTATTACCTTGCGTTGATTTTTCACATTTACATGCAAGATATAATGGCATTTCTAATACTTATGATGAATTTGTACAAATTTTTGAAAAGATGGGTAATGAACTAGGAAATGATTGCCTAAATCATTTTCATGCACACATTGCTGGTATTGCATATTCAGAAAAAGGTGAAAAAAATCATCTAAATTTAGAAGAATCTGACTTTAACTACAAAGATTTACTAAAAGCCTTCAAAGACTTTAATGTAAAAGGTGCTATTGTTTGCGAAAGTCCAAATATTGAAACTGACTGTAAGATTTTAAAAGATTATTATTTGTCACTATAATTATTTATTGGGGCTTAATACAACCATTTCACAATTTTTGCAATCAAATTTTAAAGGATATATTTGACCTAATTCATCTTTTAACGATAAATTTATATTCTTTTTACACATATTCATTGCAAATTTTAGACAATGTTTTGTTCTCATAAGTTCAACTTGCCTTGATGGTCTTTTTGATTCAAATGACATTTCATTTACACAAGAAAAACATTTTCCATAAAATTCTTTTGCTAAATGATTATGAACATTTGCTCTATAATCTAATTGTTCAAAAGGATATTTTACATATTTTAAAGGTTTTTGGATTTCACGTTTATAATTTTTCAAACGTTCTTGCATTAATAATTCAAGAATATTTCTTCTATATTCATTTAATTTTGACGCAGGTATAAATGGTAATGTTGAATTTAATTCAATCTTATCAAGCACAAAATCCGTTGAACCAGTTTTTGAGAAAGATTTTTTAAAACTTTCATTCATCTTTTCAATATTATTTGCCGAATCGGTTTCAATAACATTTAATATAACCTTATTGTCGTCCTCATCTTTCGCTGTTAAAACATTGTTTAAGTAAGTTATACTAAATTTGATTTTTCGTTCAATATTTGCCGTTAAAACTTTTCTTTCAAATTTCGCATCAATATTTCTGTAAACACTATCACCTATTTTTACATTTGGCATTTTATTTGGATAAATAATATTGTTTTCAACCTTATTAACCAAACAACCCTTTTGACCAAACTTATCGAAACATAATCCATCTTGTGAATTAATT
>ERZ1034925.899-NODE-899-length-11421-cov-5.951698_pt1 | contig 11421 bp, 5 predicted proteins | sample MGYA00520687_ERZ1034925 | MGnify/ENA primary metagenome ERZ1034925 (study PRJEB33766, sample SAMN09781758) | gut metagenome | biome: gut microbiome | host: Homo sapiens | place: Madagascar | study: EMG produced TPA metagenomics assembly of the PRJNA485056 data set... | reverse complement strand
ATGCCAAACGGTCAGCCGATGCCGAATCGTCCGATGCCAATGCAGATGGGACCGGACGGCAAGCCGGTAGCACCGATGCCGAACGGTCAGCCAATGCCGAATCGCCCGATGCCAATGCAGATGGGACCGGACGGCAAGCCGGTAGCACCGATGCCAAACGGTCAGCCAATGCCGAATCGCCCAATGCCAATGCAGATGGGACCGGACGGCAAGCCGATAGTACCGCCAATTTCAAATCGTCCGATGAATGGTGCAGCACCGATGCCGGAGAAGAAACCGGAGGCAGCACCGGTACCACCGATGCCGGAGAAGAAGCCGGAGGCAGCACCGGTACCACCGATGCCGGAACAGAAGACAGATGCGTCGAAGCCACAGGCACCGGTGCCTTATCTGTTAAGAACAGCAACAAATGAAAAAATCTATATAAATAAGCCGGAATTTGCAATCGGAAGATCGGCAACAAAGGCAGACTATACTGTAACCGATAATTCAGATGTCAGCAGAATCCATTGTATTATCGAGAGAAAGAATGGTGTCAGCTATATTAAAGACAATCAGTCAACCAATGGTACATATGTAAACGGAAAAAATATAGCAGGGCAGGAAAATGTATTTTTAACAAACAATGCAAAGGTTTCATTGGGAGATGAAGAATTTGTATATCATATAAGATAAGCGTGGGGACAACAGAGCAGGAGAGAAGTATGAAGTATAAAGCAGCGTATTACACAGACGTAGGAATAAAAAAGAATAATAATCAAGATTCTCTGGCAATTAAGATTGCAGAGACGCCGAAGGGATCTGCGGTATTTGCAATTATCTGTGATGGTATGGGAGGACTTGCAAAAGGTGAGCTTGCCAGTAAAGAAGTGATATGTGCATACTGCGACTGGTTCGAGAAGGATTTTCCGGAACTGGTGCTTTCCGGAACATTTAATGCTTCCATATTGAAACAACAGTGGGATATGATAGCAATTAATGAAAATGAGAAATTAAAAGCATACGGAGAAGCACAGGGGATCATGATCGGTACCACTCTGTCTGCAATGTTGATGTATGGAGAACATTACTACATTATCCATGTAGGAGACAGTCGTGTATATGAATTAACAACAGAGGTCACACAGCTTACGAAGGATCAGACGCTTGTAGCGCGTGAGGTTGCTGCCGGAAGACTGACACCGGAGCAGGCAGAGAAGGACAGCAGAAGAAGTATTTTATTACAGTGTATCGGTGCATCACCTGTGGTAGAGCCTGATTTTATCAGAGGATATATCGAAGAAAATGCCTGCTACATGTTATGCTCAGACGGATTCCGACATAAGATATCAGAGAATGAGATGCTGGATCGTATCGGACCGAAAGCGGCGCTGGATGAAAATGCCATGCGTGAGGGTTGCGCTTTCCTTACAGAACTGGATAAGTACAGAAAGGAAACTGATAATATCACGGTATTGTTAATTAAGACAGAGTAGTGGGGAGATAAGATGACAGAATTAGGTACAGTATTAGATGGAAAATACGAAATACTGAAAAAAGTTGGTCAGGGTGGAATGTCAATTGTTTATCTGGCGATGGATAATCGACTGAATAAACAGTGGGCGGTTAAGGAGATCAAAAATGATGGTTCCAAAAGCGTTGAGACTCTGTTAAAGGGGCTTGAACGAGAGGCAAATATTCTTAAAAATGTAGATCATCCGGTTTTGCCGCGAATCGTTGACATCATAAATGAAAATGGAACGATTTATGTAATCATGGATTTTGTTGAGGGAAAACCTTTGAATGAAGTCCTGAAGGCAGAGGGAGCGCAGGAGCAGTCGGATGTAATTGAGTGGGGACGCGCACTTGCCAGTGCACTTGATTACCTGCATTCTATGAATCCACCTATTATTTACAGAGATATGAAACCATCCAATGTTATGTTAAAGCCGGATGGATCTGTGAAATTGATTGATTTCGGAACAGCAAAGGAATATGTAATAGAGAATAATGCAGATACGACAGCCCTTGGAACAAGAGGTTATGCTGCACCGGAACAGTTCGGTGATGCACAGGGACGTGGTATCTATAATACAGATGCAAGAACAGATATTTATAATCTGGGTGCGACATTATATCATTTGGTAACCGGAAAGAATCCATGTGAACCGCCGTATGAGATCAAGCCGATCAGACAGTGGAATCCGATGCTTTCATCAGGACTTGAGCAGATCATTATCAAATGTTGTCAGTCAAATCCAAATGACAGATATCAGTCCTGTTCAGAGTTGCTGTATGCGCTGGATCATTACAATGAATTGGATAATGAGTACCGGGCAAAGGCAAAGAAGAAACTGATCATGTTTTGTACGATGGGTGGATTGTCATTGGCATCTGTTGCATGTGCAGTGATCGGCGGCGTGAAGAAGAACGAGATCAAGGAACAGAATTACAGCAATAAGATCTTAGAGGCAGAGGATGCATTACAGGATAATGATGTAAATAATGCAATCAAAAACTATAAAGATGCGATCGCATTGGATGAGACATCTTCAGATGCATATCTAGGTTTGTTAGATACATATGCTTATTATTACGATGCCACACAGGATACTGAGAAGGCATCATCCGAAGGCGTGGACAGTGGAGCGAAGCTTGGTGTGCGGTATGTAACCAAGTATATTGATAAAGTTCAGGATGATGTTGTTTATGAGGTAGCAATCCTTTATTACAATGAAATTCAGGATTACAAAGCTGCAATGCAGTATTTTAATCAGGTAAACGATAAAGAGAACTTCCCGGATGAAGCAGCGCAGGCAGCTTATTATTCTGCTATCTGTGAGAATAAGATCAAGAAGAATTCCAACTTTGCGAACAGCAAAGAGAACCTGTTTAATTTTGAAGAATATAACAGCAGCAATCTGGAAGATACCAATACAAGTAAATATGTGAATTATCTGAATATCGCTTCAATATATGTTGATAATCTTGGAAGTGAAACAGACGATATGCCACAACGGACGATCGCCCTGTTGCAGGAAGCAAACGAGAAGCTGGATGAGAACAGTACAGCATTATCAAATGCGTTCCCTGAGGATCGAAACGTAAAGTATTATACAGCACAGTACGCAAGGATCCTATATTCGGTATATTCCTATGAAGCAGAAAATGCAGCAACTGATGATCAGAGGGAATCCTTCTATCTGAAAGCAGTTGATGCATTGAATCGTTATCTTGCAAGTATTGATATTACAGACGAGAATATTTCTGACAATACAAAGAAATCTTATGTCAAATATATGAAGGAAGAAGCTGAGACATATGTAGCGCTTGCAGTTTCAAGCGGTAAGAAAGATTATTATGATTCAGCTGAAAAGATATATAAGACGGCAGAAGACAGCATGGGTACAGAGGATTTTGCGGCAGACATATATGTAAGTCATCTGAATTATCTGTACGACAGATATTCGGGAGAATACGGATCTAATCCAAAGGAGTGGAGAAGTGAAGGAATATCCAAGGTACAGGCAGTTTACAATGCAGGTAAGAAGATTAATATACTTGCAAATCGTGGTAACAATGAATGGAACTCGTTGATCGTGAATTCTGCAATTGCCGGAGTAATTGATGGCACGGCAGCAGCTAAGTGAGAGTGAGGGTGATAACAATGAATGAAACCATATGCAATATTATGTTATTCGGTGGCATAGCTCTTGCAGTTGTATTTGCGGTTGTTGCAGTTATTTTGTTTGTAAAGCTAGATATACCAAAGGTGATCGGTGATCTGTCCGGAAGTACCGCGAGAAAGCAGATCAGAGAGATCCGGGAAAAGGGATATGAGAGTGTTCAGGGAAGCGGTGCTTCCAAGAAGGACGCGATCAAGTCTAAGGATAGTACCGGAAAGATCGAGGTAAGAGATATCAAACGAAAAACCTCCCGTTCAGAAGAACTGGAAAAGAAAGGTAATGAACGATATCAAAAGGCGGTCAATGAGCTTAAGAAAGAACAGCAGAGCCGAGCAGATGAATTCGAGCGTGAGACAGATATCTTACAGGAACCGGATGATTACGAGAAAGAGACAGGTATATTAACAGAACCGGATGATTACGAGAGAGAGACAGATATCTTAACAGAACCGGATGATTACGAGAGAGAAACCGATATATTATCGGCGGATGCAGGTTACGATGAGGCAACTGACGTATTGACACCGGAAGATGATGCAGATGAAGCAACCGATGTTCTGACGATGGAAGATGATGCAGAAGGAGCAACCGATGTTCTGACGTCAGAAGATGATATGGAGGGAGCAACCGATGTTCTGACGATGGAAGATGATGCAGAAGGAGCAACCGATATTCTGACAGCGGCGGATGATGAGGAAGCAACTAATGTTCTGACATCGGATGAAGAAGCAACGGACGTTCTTTTAAATGAGGCGGTTCATGGAACGAAGCCGGAAGTAAAGGATCGTGCAGGTTTCAAGATAGTAACAGATATCGTCGTAGTACATACAGATGAATCAATATAAGGAGGGAATGACCAATATGAAAAAGAATAAGTATTTGCATCGATTGATCGCGTTGGTCATGACGGCTGTTATGCTGTTGTCACTGGTGGCGATAGATAACAGATTTGGAATAGCGGCGAAAGATGAGTTCTCAAAAGAGGTCATTGATCTGGAAGATTATATTCCAAAGAAAGTAAAGTATAAAGAAGCAAAAGACGGAAGCGTTAAGATTGACAGTGTTAAGGAGATCGAGGTCACGGTTCCGTTAGAGTCGGCAGTTACATTTAAGGGTGACTATCTGATGGAAGCACTCGATGCTGACGATGCTAATGAGGATCAGAAGGTAGCAACTTCCTGTGATGCAGATGAGAAGGATGCACCAAAGAAAGCGTCCAAGATCAAAAAAGTAAAGGTTGAAACGGTGGATGATGAGTACCGGTTCGCTGTATATAAGACAACGAAGGAAGAGGGTATATATGACTTTGCCGGTATCGTTGCCGTATATAGTGACGAAGGTAATGATCCGGTTCCGGCAGTACCGGTTCCGACGATTCAGGCGTCTGTAACAGAGAGCGATGATCTGATCGCTAAAACAGGTTATTATTATGCAAAACCGGGATCATCTGTCAATATTAAGCTGGCGATTGCTGATGGTACAGATGATACATATATCCGTCAGGAATCAGAAGACCCTGCTGATATCACAAAGGTAGCTTATACTGTGGATGGTAGTGCAGAGACGATCATAGATGCAGATGACGATGGTAATTATGCATTAACAGTTAATAAAGCCGGAACTTATGAATTCACGGTTACAAACCGCGGCGGAGAGTCCGGTGTATCGGCTGTAAAGATCCTTTATCCAACGACAGTTCAGATTACAGATGTAACAGCAAGTGAGAATACAACGGTAAAGAAGGTTGGAGACAAGATTCAGGAACTTCTGAATAAGGTAGATGCTTCGATCAAAGTAACTGTCTCTGCAAAGGAGACAGTAGATGGAAGCCTTATGCCGCTGACCCTGAAATACAGACTGGCAAATGGTACTGTATGGGGAGAATGGCAGAAAACAGATATGACAGAGGATGTAGATGCAGGCTGCTATAAAGCAAGTGTATCGATTCCGAAGTCTTCAGCAACCGGAGAAGATTATAAGGTTGCGATCAGTGTATGTGATTCGGACTATACAGAAGTTTCTACATATACATTTGACGAGAATGGTGCGATCGTATTTATCGATGATGATGAACCGGATTTCGTAAGTGGTGTTGTAAACACATATCAGGGAACATCAGTATCCGCATCTACAAGCCTTGGTTCATACAGCTATAATTCTGATAGATGGTATAGCAGACTTGCAGTTAAGAATGTAAAGACAGAAGAAAATCATTCACCGATTGACTTTGTTATAGCAACATTTGATGGCACACCGTTTGATAGGAATATAGAAGTATCCGCAAATGAAAATAAATATACTTATACATATACAGATTGGGATAGTGATACAGTAGATTTGGAAGATGGTGAACATACAATCTCTTATGCAGTAACGAATCGTATGGAACTGGACAGCATCAAAAATGTCACATTTAATCTGGATGCAACAAAGCCTGTAGTAACAGTAACGAGTGCAGTTAAGAATGCAGCTGTAGCACAGGATGAGGAATATGTAGTAAGCGGGGCAACAGGAGAGACATTGACTGTTACAGCTACAGACCCGGGAAGCGATGTCGGAACAGGAAGTGGCGTAGCAAGTACAAAGGTTACAGTAAACGGGAGTGAGAAAGCATTAGCGGCAGACAACACTCTGACACTTGCAGATGCAGGCGTATATGATGTCGTTGTAACTGTCACAGATAAAGCCGGAAATGAAGCTGCACAGAAGTTTACGGTTATCGTAAATAATGAAACACTTACGGACGAAATTACGGCGGCTGCGGATGGTACACCGTTAGACCTCTCTGATCTTGTATATACAGGTGGCAATAATGTTACAGTAACATACAAGGTTACAGGACTTGATCTTGATCAGAACGATGTGATCAGTAATGTGGTAAGAAGGGATTCGGATGTAACAGGTACTATAGGTGAACAGATCACACCGACGATTGCGAAGAATAGTTCCGGTATAAATACAACCCTTACTCTTATTTATACATTACAAAAAGAAGGAGTCTATTCTTTCAATATCAAGACAAAGCATCATTATATAGATCTTGAGAATGATGCAAATACAACAGAAAAGAGCTGTACGATCGCGTACGATAAGAGTGCTCCATCTGTTACAACGATGGAATTCGTAGACTATGAAGCCGGTATCGATAATGTATATTATTATTCAAAAACTACAGTTCCTAAGATCAAGATAGCTGCAAAGGACAGCATTGCAATCAGGAGTTATAAGATTACAGATCAGAACGGACAGGAGATCGTGTCTGAAAACTTATCGACGGATCCGAAAAAAGAGTTAGAGCAGACGTTTGAATTGACAGCAGGTATTCAGAAGAATCAGCCATATACGATCACATTCTATATCGATGATATGGCTGGAAACGGTATATCAAAGAATGTTTCTGATGAAGGTATTCCATATCGGTTTGAGATCGACAGCATTAGCCCTAATTGCGTTACGATCGCCGATATGGCAGATGACGGAAGCCTCAAGAGCTACTGGAATGGTTCGGCGGTTACGGTAAGTGCATCAGCGGAGGATAACCATTTCATTACATCATTTAACGCGGAAGCGATCTGCGACGGAAAGGCAGTTGCTGAGCAGGAACAGCAGGTAACAGCAAGTAAGAATGCATCTGCAGCATTTACATATAGTGAAGCCGGCACGTATGAAGTGACAGTATACGCATATGATGAAGTCGGAAATGTGAATACAGCGACCTGTCATTTTGTGATCGACGGAAAGCCTGCAGATATCAGCTTTACCGGTATTCCTGACAATGGAATATACAGAAATGATTCAAAACATCCGATCACGATCAATGTAAAAGATGATTATGGAATCAGCGCTGATAAGGTAAAGATTACTGAATACTATGAAACTTATGACGGTACAAAAGGACAGCTAACTGTTCTTTCGGAAAATACAGATATTAAGACAACAAAGGCAACTGTTAATTCCTGTGAGGTTATTGACGGTAAGCCGATGAAATATTATTTCAATGTGGAAACAACTGATAATTCAGGGAATGTTTCAAGCACGACAAGTAAGACCTTCTATTACGATGATATGAATCCGGAGATATCAGTAACACCTGATATCGTATCAGAGGAAAAAGATTATTATTACAATGATAAGGTTACATTTAAAGCAAATGTAAAAGAGCAATTTGCACTTGGAACGGTTGTATATCTTTTGAATACAGAAGACTATGATCTTGCAACAAAGGCTTCTGATTATAAGAAGAAAGCGATCAAGACATATACACTTGGCGATCTGTGTGAGAAGACATTTGAATTCTCTGCAAGCAAGGCAGGCTTCTATGACTGGACTGTCGTTGCAGTAGACGGAGCAGGCAATGAAGATGCCGTAACCGAGATGCAGTTCACGATCGACAAGGAAAGACCGGAGGCAGAGATTGACGGTGTGCCGGAAGATGGTTTGTCGACAGGTACAGAGGTTGCGATCACAATTACAGATAATGAGGCACTTGATAAGGATGACTTCACTGTTATTCAGCATTATAAATACTACAATGGCACAAAGTATAAGAAGAAAACCGTTAAAGTAAAGCAGACCAGTGCAAATGAGCTGACGGCAACCGCTAATTGTGATGAGATGGATGGCAAGGCATGTTCATATTATTTCACAGTGGTCGGAAAAGATAAGGCCGGAAATGAAGTGATCTATGATCAGAATGCATCCAAATTCAAAGTGGATGGAACAGCACCGGAGATTACGATCACACCTTATCCGGATGAGAATGACGGATATTATAACAAGGGCGTAAGATTCAAGATCAATGTAAAAGAGCAGTTTGAAAAGAAGCATAAGATAACAGTTTCTGATAAGAATAAATCTGTGAACGGAGATGCGGATGATGTATTTGTCTTAAATGGTACAGATGGTACATTCGAGGTTAAGAGAAATGCAGAAGGCATCTATAACCTGAAGATTAAAGCAGAGGATGCATTCGGAAACCTTGCGGAAGATAAGGTTAGCTTCGTTGTTGATAAGTCGGCTCCGACAATCGGTATAGCGACCGTGAGCAAGCTGAACAATGGGAATGTAGCCTTAAATGTAAATATTGCAGACAATTATAAAGGAAAAGAATACATCGTACATGTGATAAGGAAGGATGCTTCCGGAGCAGTTGTATATAATAAGGATTACAGAAAAGAAATCTGGAAGACAACTACCGCAAATCCGGATCTTGTATTTACCGATGAAGGTGATTATGAGATTTCCGTATCTGCAGAGGATAAAGCCGGAAATAAGAAGATTGCAGAAAATGTAACCTTCCGAATCGATAAGACCGCACCGGTTCTGTCAATTACAGGTGTTGCGGATTCTCAGACAACGGATTGTACAGCGACTCTTTCCGTAAATGAGGCATTCCCATTCTCTTATGATGGTTCGTCACTTGGCAGTACAGATGTTACGGCAACTATCACAAAGAAGACAGACGGAGCAGGAACAACAAATATAGCTACACTGAATACAGGCAATTTTTCAGGTGGTAATCCACATACAGCTACATATTCCTTTACAGAAGATGGTGAATATACGATCACATTTAATGCAAAGGATATGGTTGGCAATACAGCGGCTGCCGTAACGAAGACATTCAAGGTAGATAAGAATGCGCCTGAGTTATCTGTAACGGCAGTAAACAGCAAGAAGTCAAATATAAGCGAATACCAGATCGTCGGTGGTGCTTCTGATGATTCAAAAGACTATGTAGATATGAATCTGGAAGTAAAGGAGACATTCTTTGCTACAAATAAAGTATCGATCACCGTTCATAAGGATGGTAAAGATGTATCATCCGGCTACTTTAAGAACTTCAGCAGCAGTTCTGAGGTCAGCAGAGGCAGCCAGCGCTTTGAAGATGATGGTGTCTATACAGTTGAGATCTCAGCACAGGATGCGATCGGTAATAAGGCAAAGGATTACAGTATGGCGTTCACGGTAGATAATACCCCGCCATCGGTTGAGAATACAGAGAAAATGGAAGGCTTTGCAGCCCGCAGAAATGAGAATGGAGATCTGTTGCTGAACAGCAAAGATTTCTCGGATATCAAGGATAAAGGCTATGATGCATTCTGGACTGTAAATGATACTTCTGTATTTACAGCAAGTGTTAAGCTGGATGGAATCGACTTCGTTGATTTCTCCGATCTGACAGACGGATATCATACGATGATGATTGAAGTAACAGATGAGGTCGGACATAAGACTACGAATACATTTGATTTCACCTATGACGGAACTGCACCTCGAATCATTATAAGTGGTGTGGACGATAAGAGCGTTGTAAGAAATCCATTTACAATGTCGATCGGACTGGAAGACCCGGATGATACGATCACGGAGATTGTGATCAATGGCAAGACTATTGATCCAACGTTGTATAAGGATACAAATTCATATGACTTCCAGGTATCTGATTATGGAAAATATGAAGTGAAGGTAACAGCAGTAGATGCGGCCGGTAACGTATCATCAACTTTTGATGCTGAGACGGGAGAAGTATTCTCCTTCCAGCTAAGACAGAAGCTTTCACCGGTTGTTATCATTCTGATCATTCTTGCAGTTCTTATTCTTGCAGGAATCATAATCTGGATCATACTCAGAAAGCGCAAGAAAGCACAGCAGTAAATTAAAACATAGAAAGAAAGGGACCACGCCCAAACAGGCGTGGTCTTTCAATGAGGTGACATAAATGGCATTAAGAGCGGTAGCATTTGATATGGATGGAGTCCTGATCGATTCCGAGAAGGTATACAGAATGTGCTGGTTGAAGAATGGATTGTCCATTGGTATCCCGGAGAATGAGATGTCGAAGATCTGTGACCGGATGGCAGGTGGAACCAAGAAGACAAATGCGCATGTGATGAAAGAAAAGATGGGCGAAGATTTTGACTATCTTGCATTCAGACAACGCACAGTGGATATGGTCGAAGCATATCTGAATGAGCATGGCGTTGAATTAAAGCATGGCGTGATCGAGACACTAAAGACTTTAAAGGCAAGAGGAATCAAGATGGCGGTTGCAACCTCGACGGATCGGGAACGGGCAGAGGATAAACTGATTCGAAGCGGATTGCTTCCGTATTTTGATGATGTGATCTGTGGGGATGAGATCGAGCGTGGAAAACCATACCCGGACATCTATCTGAAAGCCTGTGAGAAGCTTGGTACGAAGCCGGAGGAGACAGTTGGAGTAGAGGATTCCATTAATGGTGTGACAGCCTCCCATGATGCAGGACTGTATACCCTTATGGTGATCGATCTGATCCAGCCGGATGAGGAAACAAAGAAGAAAGCAGACCGTATCAGCAACGATATATTTGAATTGACGGAATTATTTGAGGACTGATGAAGCAGTTTGACTTCGAAAATGACATCTGAAAATGATCGATATAGCAGAATAGAGGCTGATCTCTGGAATGAAAGGAAACCTTTCGGCATATAGTAGTGTCAGGAGGTTTTTCTATGATTACAGGACAGAAAATTTTCAGCCTGTTAAAGGCACTTGCGGTATCTTACATAATAACAGCGATCCTGCTGCTTGTAACGGCACTCCTTATGTACAAGCTGGGGCTGGGTGAAACGGCGATTCATCTGAGTATTATCATCATTCATGGCATCTCTGTGTTCCTTGGCGGTTTTCTTACCGGCAAGATGGTGAAGGAGCAAAAGTATATCTGGGGATTGATGCTCGGAGTGTGCTATGTGCTGGTGATCGGTATTGTAT
>ERZ1034925.892-NODE-892-length-11494-cov-5.294519_pt1 | contig 11494 bp, 10 predicted proteins | sample MGYA00520687_ERZ1034925 | MGnify/ENA primary metagenome ERZ1034925 (study PRJEB33766, sample SAMN09781758) | gut metagenome | biome: gut microbiome | host: Homo sapiens | place: Madagascar | study: EMG produced TPA metagenomics assembly of the PRJNA485056 data set... | reverse complement strand
CTATATCAGGGCCTGCAAGCAGCTGTCCTGAGCCTGCCTCAAGAGTCATCACAACGATGATGATTCCGTCCTCAGCCAGACGCTGTCTGTCGCGGAGCACGATATTTCCTACATCTCCTACACCGAGTCCATCGACCATGACATTGCCCACATGCACTCTGCCTGTCACCTTGGCACCGTCCTCATTGATTTCGAGCACATCTCCTGATGAAAGGATCTTGATGTGGTCTGTATCATATCCGAGCTGCTCGGCTATTTTGGCCTGTGCCACAAGATGCTTGTACTCTCCATGAACAGGGATTGCGTACTTTGGATTGACAAGAGAATAAATAAGCTTTATATCCTCCTGGCACGCATGACCGGAAACATGGACATCCTGGAATATAACGTCTGCACCCTTCATCATGAGCTCATTGATGATACCTGTAACCGACTTCTCATTTCCCGGTATAGGATTTGAGCTGAATACAATGGTATCGTTTGGCTTTATGGATACCTTTCTGTGGGTACCGTTTGCCATACGTGAAAGAGCTGCCATTGACTCTCCCTGGCTTCCTGTCGTGATGATGACAGTCTGCTCATCAGGATAGCTTCTAAGCTGTTCTACATCTATAAGAATATTGTCAGGCAGCGACAGATAACCAAGCTCTGAGGCTATCGAAATGATATTTACCATGCTTCGTCCCTCGATGGCTACCTTTCTGCCATACTTCTCCGCACAGTTGATAATCTGCTGCACACGGTCTACATTTGATGCAAATGTAGCAATGATAATTCTGTTTTTCCTGTGATCCTCAAAGATGCCGTCCAATACCTTTCCGACAGACTTCTCAGACTGTGTGAAGCCCGGTCTTTCTGCATTGGTACTGTCGCACATGAGTGCAAGCACGCCCTTCTTTCCAATCTCACCAAACCTTGCAAGGTCGATTGCATCTCCAAATACAGGTGTATAATCTACCTTGAAATCACCTGTATGCACAACTATACCTGCCGGTGAATAGATAGCAAGCGCTGCTGCATCCTGGATACTGTGGTTAGTCTTTATGAACTCAACCCTGAAGCAGCCAAGGTTGATGTGCTGTCCGTATTTTACGACTTTTCTCTTGACAGTCTTGAGCATGCCATGCTCTTCGAGCTTTCTGTCAATAATTCCGATGGTAAGCTTTGTAGCGTATATCGGTACATTTATCTCCTTAAGCACATATGGAATAGCACCGATATGATCCTCATGTCCATGAGTGATAAAGAAGCCCTTGACCTTATCGATGTTCTCCTTAAGATATGTGATATCAGGGATAACCAAATCTATTCCCAGCATATCGTCCTCAGGGAATGATAATCCGCAATCAACTACAATAATACTGTCCTCATACTCAAAGGCAGTAATATTCATTCCAATCTGCTCTAATCCTCCAAGTGGAATGATCTTAAGCTTACCTGTATTCTGTTTTTCTGTTTTCTTCAAAATATTACCTCCAAATTTATTTCACGTACAACTGCAATCCTAATATTCAAGTGCAGTGTCATCATCCGTAAGTTCAGAAAATACCTTAGCAATAGCCGAAAACTCAACATCGTCTTCAACCATCTGATAAAGCAGCTCTTCATCCTTTGTGCTTACTTCTTTTAAAATATATGCTTCACAGTCTCCGCTTTCTTCTCCTTCGGAAACTAAAAGATATCGTGTTCCATTAAGTGTTGTCTCTTCTTCAACCGCAAACTCGACAACATCATTGGTCTGCGGATCAGTAAATTTAATTTTCTGCATAAAAACTAAGACCGACTATTTGACAGATAATCCAAATATCCCTGCAAAATAAAAATCGCCGCAATCTCATCAACAAACTCCTTGCGATTCTCCCTGCGTATGCCGGTTTCCATCATAGAACGGTCGGCTGCGACTGTCGTAAGACGCTCATCCCAGTATATGACCTCAAGACCTGTGCGCCTTGCAAGCATATCACCGAACTCCTTCGTCTTCTCGCAGCGTTCTCCTTCCGTGTTATTCATGTTTTTAGGATAGCCGAGCACAATCCTGTCCACCTTGTACTCTGCAATAATCTCCTCAATACGTGCCAAAGTCTGTCTGAGCTTGGATGGCGACTTCCTGCGCACTATCTCAACACCCTGTGCTGTGATTAAGAGCTCGTCGCTCACCGCTACTCCGACTGTCTTTGAACCAAAATCAAGACCTAATATCCTCATATTAATCCCATGCGCTGTTCTCAATGTATGTCTTGAGAACCTCCTCCACAAGCTCGTCTCTCTCAACCTTCATGATGAGACTTCTCGCGTTATTGTGGCTTGTGATATATGTTGGATCTCCGGACATAATATATCCAACAATCTGATTAACAGGATTGTAGCCCTTTTCCTTTAATGCCTTGTACACAATCTCAAGTACATCGCTTACCTGAAGCTCAGGCTCCTTTTGAACTGTAAAAAATTGTGTGTTGTTAATATTTTTTTCCATACGTTTCGCCCTTCTTGTAATATTATTTTATTATAAATGTAATAAAATTACAACCTTTTATTATTCGAAGAGTAATATTTCGTCTGTAAGCATACCCGATATACGGCCTGAAACTATCTGATTTTCAAGGTTTTCGTCAGTTTTCTTAGCGACCTTGACATATTCCTTAGTATATCCGACAAAGTATTCTTTATCACCGATTACGGCCTTTTCCTCAAAAAGCACCTCCTCATTCTTTCCGATATAGAATTTCCTGAACTCCTTAGACATGTCATGACCGAGTGCTATGAGCTTTTCGCTTCGTGCCGCCTTAATCTGCTCATCTATCTGGTCAGGCATTACTGCTGCGCGGGTGCCTTTTCGCTTTGAGTACTTAAAGATATGCATCTCATAAAAATGTATATGCTCAAGATATGCCTTAGTCTGTTCAAACTCCTCCTCTGTCTCACCGGGAAATCCCACAATCACATCGGTTGTGATGGCCGGATGAACAAAATATTTACGCAAAAGCTCACAGCCTCTCTCGTACTCTTTAGTGGTATATTTTCTGTTCATCCTCTTAAGTGTTGCATCGCAGCCGCTCTGAAGCGACAGATGGAAATGAGGACAGATTTTATCAAGCTTTGAAAGCTCGCTCGCAAAGTGCTCTGTCACAATCTTAGGCTCGAGTGACCCAAGCCTGATGCGCTCTATGCCCTTTACTGCGTTCACTGCCTGTATCAGCTCAAGAAGGCCTGTAGCTTCCTCAAAATCCACACCGTATGAGCTTAGATGGATACCTGTCAGCACAACCTCCTTGAAGCCGTTTGCCGCGAGCCTTTCAACCTCTGCTATTACATTTTCAAACCTACGGCTTCTGACACGTCCTCTGGCATACGGGATGATACAATAGCTGCAAAACTGATTACAGCCATCCTGCACCTTGATGAAGGCTCTCGTGTGCTCCTTTGTCTGGTCTATAAAGAGCTCCTCAAAATCATGCTTTCCATCATTTATATCGTCCACTGTATCGTTTACACTGTCCAAAGAGTATTCCTCAAGCAGCCTTACAAGGTCATGCTTTCTGTCATTTCCGATGATTATGTCCACCGATAAATCGTTTAATACCTCTTTTTCACTTGTCTGCACATAGCAGCCGGTTGCCACAACTATTGAGTCCGGATTGGTTTTTTTTGCCTTGTGAAGCATCTGTCTGGATTTTCTGTCAGCCATGTTGGTGACTGAGCAGGTATTTATGACATACACATCAGCTTTTTGTGTGAATGGAACTATCTCATAGCCCGCCTCCTCAAGCAGATGCTGCATGGCCTCTGTCTCATATGCATTTACTTTACATCCTAAATTATGTAAGGCTGCTTTTTTCATTTTATTTTTTTACTCCTATTTAATTGACTTTTCCTTAAAAAACTATTACTATCTATATGACAGTAGTTATTTAAGGAGGTTTTCAATATGAAAACAGTACAGATTTCATTAAATTCCATTGGGAAAGTAAAATCATTCGTTAACGCTATTACTCAGTTTGATTTCGATTTTGATTTAATATCGGGCAGATATGTCATTGATGCTAAATCAATTATGGGTATCTTCAGCTTAGACCTTTCTAAGCCAATAGAGCTCGCTATACATACAGAAACCGGACTTGACGAGATTATGGAAGTATTAAAGCCATATATCATCGACGAAGCCAAGTAATACAGACACAATGATTTGATTAATCAGGACCTGAAGCTCAGGTCCTTTTTATTTTGCTCTAAGGTGGCACTGATTACTCAGCATCCACCATAATCACTTCTGTAGTATCTATAGCTGTCTTCATAAGCTCATCTATCACATCGTTAAGTCTTTCCTCAGACTTCTTAATCCTGTTTATATTCGGCTTTGTAACAGGATGCTTTGCTACGAAAATAGTACAGCAGTCCTCATACGGAAGAATCGATGTCTCGTAGGTATCAATTTTGTTTGATATATCAATGATATCATTCTTGTCCATGGCAATGAGAGGTCTGTATACAGGCATATGGCACACCTCGTTTGTTGCAGCAAGCGACTGCATTGTCTGGCTTGCAACCTGTCCGATGCTTTCACCTGTGATAAGGCCTAAGCATTTATCCTCATCGGCAAAGTGCTCTGCTATCTTCATCATGTATCTGCGCATGATAATGGTCAGCTCATCATGAGGACATTTCTCATATATGGCAAGCTGTATATCGGTAAAATTGACAACATGCAGCTTTATCCTGCCCGAATATCTGGCAACCTGCTTTGCCAGGTCTACAACCTTCTGCTTTGCTCTCTCACTCGTATATGGCGGTGCATGGAAATATGTGGCATTGATTACCACGCCTCGCTTTGCAATCATGTATCCTGCAACCGGGCTGTCAATTCCACCTGAGAGCAGAAGCATTGCCTTTCCTGCTGTGCCAAGCGGCATACCGCCCGGTCCCGGAATCTCCTCTGAATAAATATTTATCATAGGTCTGATCTCTATATTGATCATAACCTGTGGATTATGAACATCTACCCTTGTCTCAGGAAATGCCTCTAACACCTTTTCACCGACTGCGGCATTTATCTCCATGGAGGTCATCGGATAGTTCTTTCTGGCACGTCTCGCATTTACCTTGAAGGTAAAGCTCTTATCCTTGTATACATGGTTGATATGCTCGATAACTGCTTCACAGAGCTTGTCAAAGCCCTCATCCTCATGCAGCTCGACCGGACAGATACCCACGATACCAAAAATTCTTGACAATGTGGCAACTGTCTCGTCATAATCATAGTCTCCGTCTGTCTCCACGTACACACGTCCGCTTTCCTTTCTTACCTCAAAGCTTCCATCCACATTGCGAAGCTGATATTTGATATTCTTAACGAGCGCGTCTTCAAAAATGTATCTGTTTTTGCCCTTTATCGCAATCTCAGCATACTTGATCAAAAATGTCTTGTACATGTAACTCTCCTGTTCTGGTTTTATTTACTATTTTTATTACTAAAGATTTCATTATACGTAATACGTAACTTTTTAGCGCCTTGTATATCTTCGAAGCATTGGTATCACCTCAGCCATCACGGATACAGCGTAATCAATTTCCTCCTGTGTGGTATTCACACAAAAGCTGAATCTGATCGTGGAATCTAAAAGCGACTGCTTAAGCCCTATGCTCTTTAGTGTTGAGCTGATTGCCGGTTTGTTTGATGAGCAGGCACTTCCTGCAGACACATATATCTGCCTGTCCTCAAGAGTATGAAGCATAACCTCCGCTCTCACACCATCTACGCTCACGCTTACCACATGAGGGGCATTTGTATGGTCTATGCGTCCGTTTACCGATACTCCGTCAATACGCTGCACTGACTCTATAAAATGATCCCTAAGCTCATACATATGTGCTGTTTTTTTATTAAAATCCGTGTAAATTTCTTCTGCTGCCACTCCAAGACCTGCATATGCAGGAACATTTTCCGTACCTGAGCGCATGCCCTTCTGCTGGCCGCCTCCGTATATAATTGGCTTGATCTTAGTCTTGTCCTTTATATATAAAAATCCGCTGCCCTTTGGTCCGTGAATCTTGTGTCCACTGACTGAAAGCATGTCTATATTCATGCGCTTTGGTCTGATTTCAAACTTGCCGTAGGACTGTATGGCATCCACATGAAAAAGTGTGGCAGGATTTTTCTCTTTTATAGCTGCTCCCGCCTCCTCAATCGGCATGACTGCGCCAATCTCATTGTTTACATGCATAAGCGATACAAGAATTGTATCCTCCCTTACGGCATTTTTCAGCTCTTCAACACTTATCACGCCGTCATGGTTTACAGGCAGATATGTGATTTCAAAGCCCTGCTCCTTTAGAAACTGCATCACAGACAAAACCGATGCGTGCTCTACAGAAGATGTGATTATATGCTTTCCTGCACGCTTATTGGCCATTGCAGCACCTATTATTGCAGTATTATTCGACTCTGTGCCGCCGGATGTAAATAGTATCTCCTTGTCCTGCACCCTGAGTGTCTTTGCAATCTTTTTCTTAGCATCATTAATATAATTTTCTGCCTCAACGCCCTTCATATGAAGTGATGAAGGATTACCGTAATCCTCTGTAAGCAGCTTATAAACCATATCTGCCGCCGCTTTTGAGCATCTGGTTGTGGCAGAATTATCCAAATATGCTTCCATTTTTGCTCCTAACTTTTACTTCTTAACTGTTAAGTATCTCTACTGTCTATACATCCAAATTGTATACAAGCATGGCAAGTGCAGCAAGTCCTGCAGTCTCCGTGCGTAAAATCCTGCGTCCCAAGCTTATTCTGTGCATTTTGGCATGCTCATCCACAAGTGCTATCTCCTCCGGTGCAAAGCCGCCCTCAGGACCCACGACAACACCGATAGTCTGACCAGCCTTAAGCTGCCCCATTATCTCTCTTGTCGCATCCATGCCACGCTCATTCTCATATGGCACCAGCGTGATGTCAAGCTCTGAAGCGATTTTCAAAGCTTCCTTGTATGTAACAGGCTGCTTCACAGTGGGAATCACAGTGCGCTTTGACTGCTTTGCTGCGCTCTCAGCGATAGCCTGCCATCTCTGCAGCTTTTTTGCTGCCTTTTTTTCATCCAGCTTTACCACACAGTTTTTCATGGCAACCGGAACAATCTCAGATACGCCAAGCTCCACAGCCTTTTGAATAATAAGCTCCATCTTATCGCCCTTTGGCAGCCCCTGATACAGCACGATGTGATTGTCAAGCTCTGTGCCTGTCTCATCTGCACTGTCAATAGCTGCGATGACCTCATCATCCAGAATCGACGATATGTGACAGAAATATGCCTGTCCGGATTTTGAGCTTACTCTTATTTTTTCCCCGTTTTTCATGCGCAGTACATTCTTTATGTGATTTACGTCACCTCCGGTGATTGAGATGCTGTCAGAATGAACCTGCTCTTCCTCTACAAAAAACTGATACATAATCCACCAAACTATTTAGTCAGCTTCTGCGCAGTGATATTGACCCATTCACCCTGATGATTGATTTCTATCACCTTAAGCCCCGCTGCTTCGATAGCCTCTTTAACTTCATTTTCCTTGAAATCTATGATACCCGATGTGATGAAATATCCACCTTCCTTTAACCTGTCAGGAATAACAGGTGCCATAGGAATGATGACATCAGCAAGGATATTTGCAACAACGATATCATATTTTTCGGTACCGACCTTCTTTTGAAGCTCTGTATCATCTATGAGATTGCCGACATAAAACGTGCCAAGCTTCTCATCCAGATGATTGACTTGCATATTGTCACGCGTAGAAATCATGCAGTCAGCATCAAGGTCAGTACCTACAACCTCCTTTGCACCAAGCTTTAAAGCTACAATTGAAAGGATTCCGCTTCCACAGCCCACATCAAGCACTGTAGGTGCTTCCTTTGCGCCCTCAATATACTTGATAAGCTGCTTGATACAAAGCTGTGTTGTCTCGTGCTTTCCTGTACCAAAGGAGATTCCCGGATCAATTTCTATCATAAATTTATCCTCATCCTCAGGCTTTACCTCTTCCCATGTAGGCTTAATCAATATATCACCGATTGTAAATGATGAAAAATACTTCTTCCAGTTATTAATCCAGTCGAGATCCTCTGTCTCAGATGACGAAATTACACCGCTTCCCACATCAACAGTATCTCTTAAATCCTCAAGTCCAAGCTTTACCTTTCTAAGCATATCTGACTGATCACTGCCATCATCCTCAATATAAAAGCTGACATGGCTTATGCCCTCATCCGGAGGCAGCTCCGGCAGAAAATCAATAAACATATCCGCCTGGTCCTCTTTGGTCAGGGGAATATTGTCCTCAATCTCGATTCCCTCGATACCAAGCTCCATAAGCATGCTGCTCATGAAATCCTCAGCCGCGGTTGTTGTCTCAATCGTGTATTTCTTCCACTTCATATAAAAATCCTCTCTTAATAAAATAGATACATAGTATAAATACAGTTTTATTTCAAAACATTTCCGTACATTTTACAAGGCAGTCATACGACTGCCTCCACAACTTATCTCATATAATACCATAAAAATGTGCTGTATAAAAGCCCCATTTTTTTATACGTAAAAATAGCCTAAAAAATGCCCCGTCACACATGGCGGGACATATATTATAGGACATCTATTACAGATCATCTATTACAAATCATCTATTTACAGATCATCCAAAGACTCCTTGAGCTTATCCATAAATCCTTTTTTCTTTTTAGAATCAGTAGAAGCTCCGCCCTCCTTGGTCAGAGAGCCGCCTGAAAGCTCATCAAACTTCTTAAGAGCCTCCTTAGCTTCCTTAGACAGACCTGTAGGCGTATTGACAACAAGTGTGACATAATGGTCACCTCTTATTGCTTTATTTCTTGTTGAAGGAACACCCTTACCCTTTAAGCGGATACGTGTACCTGTCTGTGTACCCGGTGCAACTGTGTATATAATATCTCCATCAACAGTCTTGATTCTTATATCTCCGCCTAAGGCTGCAATAGCATACGAGATGGATGCCTTTGAAAAGATATTAACATCCTGACGTTCAAAATCCCTGCTGCCTGAAACAATAACTTCAACAAGAAGATCTCCACGCGGTCCGCCATTTATGCCTGGCTCGCCGTATTCACGTATTCTGACACACTGTCCATTATCTATACCGGCTGGAATCTCAACAGTCTTTCTGACCTTCTTGGTATTGTAGCCTGTACCGTGACATGTAGGACACTTATCCTTTACTACCTTGCCCGAACCACCGCAGGATGGACATGTTGTGACATTCTGCACTACTCCAAACAGAGACTGACTCTGTCTGACAACCTTACCTGTACCATTACACTGGGTACATGTCTCAGGAGATGTGCCCGGCTTAGCTCCGTTGCCTCCACATGTAGAGCATGTCTCCTTATAATTGAATTCAAGCTCTTTTGTGCAGCCAAATATAGCTTCCTCAAAAGAAATTCTTACACTGAGACGGACATTTGCACCCTGTGCAGGACCATTTCTTCTGCCACTGCTTCTTCCACCTCCGAAGAAATCTCCGAAAATGTCACCAAAAATATCCCCCATATCCATGCCTGAGAAATCAAAGCCACCGGCTCCGCCGCCTGTGCCATCAAATGCTGCATGACCGAACTGATCATACTGGCGTCTCTTATCCGGATCAGACAATACGGCATAGGCCTCCTGAGCCTCCTTAAACTTCTCCTCACACTCTTTATCACCCGGATGAATGTCAGGATGATATTTCTTTGCCTGCTGTCTGAAGGCTTTTTTAATCTCTGCATCTGTAGCGGTCTTAGATACTCCTAATACCTCATAATAATCTCTTTTTTCTGCCATAATTGAAAATTCCTTTTATTATACAACTAATTCGCAAGGTCGGCCAAGCGGCCAACCTTGCGAGTAATTTTACTTACGCAGCCATTATGATGCTTTGATTGATAACCCGGATTACAGGTCATTAATCCTCATATCATTATGACAGCATCTGTTTAATTATACTTCCTTGAAATCTGCGTCGATGACATCATCATCTGCACCGTTTGAAGCGCCTGCATTCATATCAGGTCCTGCTCCTGCTGCTCCTGCATTCATGTCAGGTCCTGCTCCTGCTGCTCCCTGCGCTGCCTGAGCCTGCTCATACATCTTTGCAAATACCTTCTGAGCACTCTGTGTGAGCTTCTCCTGTGCTGCCTTAAGCTCTGCAACATCAGCCTCTGTCATAGCCTCAGCCTCTTTATGTGCATCAAGGAATGACTTAACTGCTGCGATATCAGCCTCAACTGCTGACTTATCAGCGGCATCAACAGAATCTCCAACCTGCTTTAATGCATCCTCTGTCTGGAATACAAAGCTCTCAGCATCATTTCTTGCATCGATTGCTTCTTTTCTCTTCTTATCCTGTGCCTCAAACTCAGCAGCCTCTTTAACAGCCTTATCAATCTCATCATCAGACATATTAGATCCTGCTGTGATTGTGATGTGCTGCTCTTTTCCTGTTCCAAGATCCTTTGCAGACACATTTACGATACCATTTGCATCGATATCGAATGTAACCTCAATCTGTGGAACTCCACGACGTGCTGGTGGGATACCATCAAGTCTGAACTGTCCGAGTGATTTATTATCGCGGGCGAACTGTCTCTCACCCTGTACTACGTTGATATCAACGGCTGTCTGGTTATCAGCGGCTGTAGAGAATATCTGGCTCTTTCTTGTAGGAATAGTTGTATTTCTCTCGATAAGTCTTGTAGCAACACCACCCATTGTCTCGATTGAAAGAGAAAGTGGAGTAACATCAAGGAGAAGTACTTCGCCGGCACCGGCATCTCCTGCAAGCTTACCACCCTGGATAGAAGCACCGATTGCTACGCACTCATCAGGGTTAAGAGACTTGCTTGGCTCTTTTCCTGTCATCTGCTTTACCTTGTCCTGTACGGCCGGAATACGTGTAGAACCACCTACAAGTAATACCTGTCCAAGGTCTGCATTTGTAACGCCTGCATCCTTCATAGCGTTCTGTACAGGGATTGCTGTTCTCTCTACGAGGTCATGTGTCAGCTCATCGAATTTAGCTCTTGTAAGAGTCATATCGAAATGCTTTGGTCCCTCTGCTGTAGCTGTGATGAATGGAAGGTTGATGTTTGTAGTAGTAGCTGAAGACAGCTCCTTCTTTGCCTTCTCAGCAGCTTCCTTTAATCTCTGGAGTGCCATCTTGTCTGTAGAAAGATCAACACCCTCTGCTTTCTTGAACTCGTCAATCATCCACTGTGTTACTTTGTTATCGAAATCATCACCACCAAGGCGTGTATCACCGTTTGTAGATAATACTTCGATGACTCCGTCACCAATCTCGATGATAGATACATCGAATGTACCACCACCAAGGTCATAAACCATAATCTTCTGCTCTTTCTCATTGTCAAGACCATAAGCAAGTGCTGCTGCTGTAGGCTCGTTGATGATACGCTTTACATCAAGACCTGCAATCT
>ERZ1034925.891-NODE-891-length-11494-cov-36.749978_pt1 | contig 11494 bp, 24 predicted proteins | sample MGYA00520687_ERZ1034925 | MGnify/ENA primary metagenome ERZ1034925 (study PRJEB33766, sample SAMN09781758) | gut metagenome | biome: gut microbiome | host: Homo sapiens | place: Madagascar | study: EMG produced TPA metagenomics assembly of the PRJNA485056 data... | reverse complement strand
ACCAAGTTGGTAGGCCGAGCACGAATATTGGATTTCGATGTTTTCTCCCTCGTGCAACTTGAGGAATTTGTTTAACGCATTTTCAAGACGTTCCGCATCTCTATAGGTGAAAATTTCAACTCTCATTTCTTCTCATTCTCCTTTTTGTTTAGCAGATAGTCGGCGCGAAGCGCCCGCGCAAATCCGGTATCCAGGGACTTCCCGTTGTGTGTCGGTGTCTTATCCAGCGCCGAGCGGCAGAGCTCCAGACATCGCTCGCAGACTGCGTAACCGTATGTGGGCGGGTTCTTGCCACACTTCTTACAGAGTGAGACACCATCCATAAGGATTCTGGGTGTCGTGCCGTTGCGGTAGTGGGAAGCATTCGCGGCCCGGCGCTGCCTCGCTGCACATTCCGAGCAGGTCCTATAACCTGGGCGCGGCTTCCGTTTCCCGCACAGCGTACACAGACCGGCAGCAGCACGCTTCTTTGCCGTCTCGGCCGCTTTGGCAGACTGTTTTGCAAGCCTTTCCTTCGACGGCCGGTAGTGGCTGGCGAAGGAGTCGTTAATGCAGTCCGGATATGGACATGTGAAGCAGTCGCTCCGTTTACATTTCATCTATTTTCACCCTTGGTATCACGGCGACGCACTTCCATAACGGGATGCCAGCAGGTTCTTTACTCCATACAGGGAATCGCATAACGGTAAGTCCTCGGCAGATGGGTTCTGGCACCGCACATACATGTGCCTGAATTTCGAGCCGTACTGTACCGTCTTCATTTTTGGACGTAGATACCCAGTCATTTGGAATGTCCCTATTCAGTTCAAATTCACACGTCGCTCCGGTCATGCGTCCGTTGAGCGAAGTCGCATCGGTGTTGAACTTTGAAAAGACAAGCTCCATGAATCGGGAAGCAGCATAGCGCTGCGGAAGAGTATCGCGCTGCGGAAGAATATCGCGGCAGTTTTGAGCATCTGACCATGCGAAGATTCCAGTTTTGTCCGCAAATGCTATCCTGTTCATTTCGTCGTTCCTCCATCCCACAGGAGCGGATTCCCATCAGCGTCGACCATCACACAAGCGCCACCGCCATCGCTCCGAATCAGATACATCACGTTTGTTTCGGTATCGACGTACACTCTAAGAGCGGAATAATTGTCTTTGATGACCCGTTGAAATCGTTGCTGACTGTGCTCCACTACGGTTTCTGTTTTAGTGGCATTCTTATCACATTCACCTGCCACTGCACCCGCAACCGAGACCACTAGCATTGCTATAATCAATATCACAAGCAGAGCGACTGTCATTACGTAAATCTTCTCACTGAATTTCATGCGGATTCCTCCTGATCGTAGATCGTGCCACACCGACGAAGCTCATTCTGGTCGTCCACCGTAAGATTCGTGGCGGCGTACCGTCTGTCTTTGCAGTTCCGGACTGCAAATGAGGCATCTTCCGTGATAAACTCAACGGAGTACAGATTTGGAACGCCTTCGACGCTCAAGATGTCACCCTCGAAGATTTTCTCGCCATTTCTGTCAACAAGCCCGATGTACTGTCCGACAGTTTCCGGAATGACCTCTACCGCCGTATTGAACGGTTCCCCGTTATCGATGAAGAATTTCCCCTGGCACGGACGGCCGCTATTCTCTGCGCGCCCAATTAGGTAGCCATACACCCACTCGCCGCTTCCTACGGCTTTTCCACGAAACAGAATTTTTCTCAACTATGAACCCCTCCTGTTAAATCATCCGACCTCTTCGCATTCGTCCATCCGGACGTTGACGCGCTTTCCATTTACGTTGATTACGTACCCAATCCTGTCTGGATTGCCCTGCCCTTTGTATCTCTCCGCCCGGTACTGCTTCCCAACAACCGGCCGGCACACCGGAAACAGGTCAATCACTTCCGTCACTTTTATGTCAACCATGTCATGAGGCAGTTTTCCGCGATTGTTCATGTCGTAGCTCTGACGCACGCGCCCATTCGCAATCCGCCATTTGGCCGCGCATGTATAAGAGCAGAAACTATGCGCCGCAGCTTTCTTACCCCGTTTCCTCGTAACAACCGTTCCGCAGTAGTCGCACGCAAAGGTGATCTTAGCCATCTGTCTTGGCTCCTTTCTCAAGCCGGTCGATCATCTCGGCCGTACAATCGACGCCGCACATCAGAGTTCCGATCTCCCCCGTTGCCTCCAGCCCGCGCTCTTCAAACCAATCTTCAAGCTCCCATCTCAACTCATTCGCCCGCGCAGCCATGTCCGCAAGCTTATGCAGTTTATATCTGATTCCCAGCGGAATTTTCATCTACCCAGTTTCCTTTCCTGTGAAAAGATCTCAAACGACGTTACCGTCTCGCCCACTTTGATTCGCCCCTTGCAGAAGATCCGCAGATATCCGCACGGCAAACAATCAATCGACCACGCCGGCAGCGCCATCTTCCGATAATCGCACGGCCCGAACCATTCTCCATGGCCTCCTATTCCCTCCAGCTCCAGCGTCTCCGAGCACCCGGACAGCCGCACGACCGGTTCCGCCCCAATGCACCCCACAAAGTCCATCACGCCCCACCGGCTGAAGCAGTTATCGTCTCCATCGACCGGAATGATGACCAGACTATCGAACGCCGGACACTTACTATCAAATCTCTCCCTGCGAGGAACCGCCTCGAAGTCTTCCTTCTTCATTTCTCGAATATCCATGCTATATTTCGCCTCCCTCTATTTTCAGCATACTCACCCCTCCAAACGATTTAGGTCATACGGTTTTACTTCGAATAGTTTTAAAAACTCCACGTTTCACGCGAAACATCGAACTTATAGTGCATCTTCGCCGAACCGCAGCCGCTACCCACCTGCTACCCATCTCAAATATTTTTTCTTACCGTCCGTAGGACACCTGATTCGTTGCCGTAAGGCAACCGCGCAAATTTTTATTTTTTGGGTATGCCCCTATTCGATTCCGATTTTTTGCCCCAGGTTTGGAAAATACCACCCTCCCCCTAATCTGCAGATAAAAAGAAAGCGCCGGCCGAAGCCGACGTCGTATGATCTTCATTATGTGTCCGTGCTGGAGCCATCCCCTTCGGGGTTCTTCTATTGGTGGGCGGATTTTCTTGGCTTGGGGTGTCGAGGTGTGGAACGCCTGGGCGGGAGGAAGTGCTATACCCTGTTCTGGAAATTGGGGCGCTCCTGGACTTGTAAAATGGGGGGTATCCTGCAAACCTTGACGGGATTCCTGCATTTCTCGCCGGGTGTTGTTTCCTTTACTACCTGTAAAGGAAACGACATGGGTGTTATTTTGCAAGTTCTCCGTCATAACTTGCAAGAATGCGAACTTTGGCGCTCTTTTGCGTGACACGCCCGGCCCGGCTGGCTTGATCGGCGGGCAGGTGCTGACGTGGGAACCGGCAGGGACTGAGGCTTTGCCCGGAAGTTGCCGCCTGAACAGACGGACGCCGGGAACACTTTTCCCGCCCCTGTTGCGCTGGTCTGCTTGGAGTCCTTGCGGTAGAGTTGGCGCGCCGTTGGAGCGAGTGCGGCGGGGCTGGTTGGTGGTAGGCTGTGCCGGGCTGGTAGGTGGTGCAGGTGGTGGAGCTAGACTAAACTAGAGTGTACTATAGAACGCCTGGGCAAACAACGCACGCGCACGCACGACGCGCGGGCACGCATACGCGACGCAGGCGCACGCGCGCGCGTATATAATATAGAGTGGCGGCGGGAGTATGTGCGGGGCGTGGTGAGGCTGTGCGGGGCTGTGGCGGGGTGATAGCTAGGGCTGCGGGGCTCTGGTGGCGTGCTAGGGGCTGCGCGTGCCCTGCGTAGGCGGTTAAGCCTGCGCAAGGTAGCGGGCGCGGATGGAGTCAATGCGGCGCTGTATGGTGCTCTTGCTGGTGCCAAGGGCGGCGGCAATGGTGCGGACGGTGTGCCCGTCGGCCAGTGCGCGGATGATGCGGCGGTCGAGCTCGTCGACGGCTGCGGCCTCGATAGCGGCGCGGGTGATGGCTGCATCCTCGGGGCTGCTGATGGGGGCGGCGGTGACGCTGGGCAGCATATCAACCACGCTTTGCGCGTTGTCGTCGCCGTCGTTGTTGTATCTGTTGTCGGGGATCTGGCAGCAGTTGGCCGCGTGGCGGTACTCTCTGCGGGCGATGACGTGCGCGGCCTGGGTGCAGGCGGTAAACAGGATGTAGGCCAGGGGGCGCGGCTCGTCGCTCTGCTCGTTGCGGGTGAGGGCGGGAGCGACGCGGGGCCATGCGTCAGCGGCGACGGTCTGCGCGTCGTCCGGGCGCTTGATCCACTCCGTATCGGCTGCGCGTCCGGTGGCCTCGGCGCGGTGCTTGACGGTCCACGCCATGCGGATCAGCGCGGTATATTGGGCTTCGCCGTCCATGTTGTCCCACTCGCGGCGGGCGCTCTGGGCGGCTTGGGCGGCTCTGTGCGCCTCTTTCAGGCAGATGGCAAACTGGGCGCGGCTGCGGGTCTCGGGGTATTCTGCGACGGTGGCGCGGTAGAGGCTCCACGCCTTGCGCATGATCTGAGATTTAGTCATGGTTATGATCTCCTTTGTCGTTTTGATGGTATGGGGCGGGGCCGCTTTGGTGCCCAGTGCGGCTCTGCTAGGGTGTCCGGGGCGGCTGGTGGTGCGTCAGCCTGCCGGGGTTGCGTCGATGACTGCGGGGCCGGAAAACGTCAGCCGCACGCGGTCGCCGGTGCTGTAGTCTCCGGCGTCGGTGTACCATGTCCAGCACTCGCCGCGCGTGTCCTCGCCGGTTACGGCGTCCGTGTCGGCGCTGACGCGCTCCACTGCTACGATCTGTGCCGGTGTGGTGTCCGTTGTCGGTCCCTGCTTGGGGCTTGTGCAGGCGGTCAGGGCGGCCAGAAGGGCCGCTGCGCCTGTGATGATCTGTATCCGCTTCATGTTTTGCTCTCCTCTCCGACGGTGAACTCTCCGGCCCATGCGCGGATGATTGATCCGGCCTCGGTCACGGCGGTGATCCAGCCGCTGACGTTCGCGGCCTTGCGGCAGCGGATGACTTGCCCGCGTCCGGCGTTGTAGTCGATTCGCAGGCCCTCGGCGGCTGCGGCGCGGATCTCGGCGGGCGTGTGCCACTGCGGGCGGTCGGTGGGACTAATGTTAATCTTCATGTTGTAGGCTCCTTTCAGTTCTCGGTGAAGTACCGGCGCAAGGTGGAATCTTCCGGGTTATCTGAATCCAGCCACGCATTAAACACGCTGTGGTTACGCTTTTCAAGTTCGTCCATGATCCATCCGCGCGTGATCGCGGTTTCCGGTGATGTGCTGAGGGATTCCGTTGTTTCCCACGCTTTTAAAAGCTGCTCGTTCGTCAGTTTGGCGATGATTGCCGGGGCTGGTGCGGTTTCGTGTTTCACTGTTCAAACTCCTTTCTGGTTGTCCCGGCGGCGGTTGCCGCCGGGGTGTTCGGTGATTAGATGATGTACAGCGCGCCGTTAAGCTCCACGCTGACGGCCTCTTGGGCCATATCCTGCTTGATCTGCTGGGCCAGCTGCAGGACGTCGGGCAGGTGCTCGCGGAGCTGGGCGGCGGTGCAGGCGGCGTAAACGATCGTCACGGCCTCGCGTACCAGCCCGGCCGCGTCGCTCATCCAGTAGCCCGCGCTCTGCTGGGCCGTCGCGCCTCCAAACCAGCCGCAAAACTCGCGGGCGACGCGCTCGACCTGCGCGGTGTTGTCGGTGGCGTGGGTGACGTCCTGCGTGCTGGGGACGTAGAGCGCGACGCGCTCCGGCAACGCGATCTGTGCGGCCTGCTGCATGATCTCGGCGGGCTCCTGCGCTTCCTGCGCGGGCGCTTCCTGCTCCTGCGGCGCGGGCGGCGCGTACTTGCTCATAGCCTGCGCAAGCTGGTTGATGTGCGCGGGGTGGATTTCTGCGGGCTGGTAGATGCTCTTTGCTTCCAGCTCGTCACGGGTCGCGGCGGTCTCGATGGTGGCGGCCCACTCGCGGGAGCTGGGCCAGATTCTGCCGTCCCACTCGCCGACGGTGTTCACGATTTCAGCGATTGCTTCGCGGGCGGTATCGTATCCGATCTGCTCCACGATAGCGGCGACGGTCTCGGCAGGGGTCCGGTCGCTGGTTTCGCAGTAGATGTTTACCACGGTTTTGATGTTCGCGCGGGTGGTCTTGATCTGCTCGCGGCGGGCGGTGATCTCGGTTGCATTCATTTTCATATTGGTTTCTCCTTTCCCTTGCGGGGCGAATGTGGTTGATTAAACTTTGATTCCGCGGGAGCAGATTGCTTTAAGTTCTGCCCGCGTCAGCTCGTTGTAAACTCCGTCGTAGTGGTCTCCGTTTTTGATGTAGCGATCTGGCAGCCGATGGATTAAGCACACAACTGTGTACAAGTCATTTGCTGAGATTAGATACATTCTCAATTCCTCTCCTTTCCCTTGTTGGGCGTTCGTTGTTTCATTTGATGGCTCTATTATAAACGCTACGGTTTATTTTTTCAATTAGCAAATTGACTAAATAGTTGATGTTTTTTCTGTCATAATTGACAAAATCAACTGAATGATTTATAATTGGGACAAATCCAGCGCACGCGGTAGATAAAGAGATAGGCGGCGCGGAAAGGTGGTAAATGTATGGATATCTCAAAAATGATAAAGCGGCTGCTGCTGGAGTGCGATAGCACGGCGGCGGATATGGCAGGGCGGCTTAATAGCACGCCGCAAAACATCAGCCAGCGACTAAAGCGCAATACCTGGAGCGTTGCGGACTTGGAGCAGATCGCGGGCGCGTACGGGTGCGGGGTCGTGGTCGGCTTCGTTCTCCCGGACGGACAGACAATCATGCAGCAAATCGAGCCAAGCCCAGAAAAAAATCAAAAAAATACGGGTATAGCCGGGACAAACATGTGAAACCCGGTAGAATACAAAACAGATGCAAGCGGGGGTGAATTTATGGCTTATTATGTTACGCAGGGCAACTGGGCGAAGGTCGTAAAAAGTCGGGACGGGAACAGGTGCATTTATTGCGGCAGTACGGAAAAACTCGAAACACACCATATAAAGAGCCGGACAAAATTCCCAGCCGCTGCGCTTGACATTGAAAACGGCGTTACGCTATGCCATAAATGCCATTACACGGCACACGCTGGGAACTATGCTACATATCAATTATTCGGGCACGGGTCCAGGGGGCTTTCCTGCGATCCTCGGAAAATGAGGGATTACATACTTATGTATGCAGAAATCGTAAAAGGCTATGTTCCGCCCGCCGATATAAACAAGCTCACGATTTCAGGCGATATTTTAAGCATTGCAGTGGGTGCCGCTTGGCGGGCAGGTGATAAGGGCGCGTCTGCATTTATCCGTCGTGCAGTGGAATCGACGGCAGAACGCGAGTTTGAAATGTGGCAGAAAAAACAAGCTGCTATCTCGTTGCTTGAGTCTGCGCGCGCGGCTGAGATCAAAGCACATAACGAGGATACTACGGATGCACTAAATAGGCGCTTAGAACGTTTACTTGCTGAACAGACGGCTCCCGGAAATTCTGGGGACCTACCATCTGAACAGGAAGGCCCGAAAACTCTGGGAGACTGACGGCCTGAACAGGGACACCGGGAAACTCCGGGGCTGATGGACGGACACCGATAAACTGAACAGAGCGCCCGGAAAACTTCGGGGTATAGCAGCGCTTGGCGAAAGCCGGGCGCTGTTTTCTTTTGCTTCCTTCGAAAATTTTTTGCCGATGGCCGGGACAAATCGCAAATCGGCGTAGAAATAAAGATGAAAACAAAATTTACCGAACGGAGGAACACAAAATGACAAACAAAGAACTCGGAAACGCAATCCGCGCAACGCTGAAGGCGGAAGGGTATGCGCCGCGAGATTTCTCCGTGCGTGTCCGCAACTGCGGCTATAGCACGAGCGCAGACGTGACGATCAAGAATCCGGAAATCCGCTGCGTGAACGTGGAGCGGCTGCTTTCCAAATTTGAGAGCATCGACCGCGACTATGCGACCGGCGAGATTCTGGCAGGCGGCAACTGCTACCTTTTCGTAGACTACGAGCGCGGGATTTTTGACGCACCGGCGCAGGAGATGGCCGCGACGGCGGAAGGGATTCTCCGAGAGACCGGCGAGTGCATCCGCATTTTTGACGGGCTGTATCTCTGCAATCGCAGTGGACGCACAGAGCTGCACCAGCAGAACGACGAGGGGAACTTCACGTGGCCGATTGGCGGCTTTTCGCTTCTGAACGAGCTGTGCGTCGCCATGTACAAATATGCAAAATTCGGGACTATCGCGCCGTAATGGCGCGGTAATCCCGAACCAAGCAAACCAGAGAAACCAGAAAAACCGAGGAAAATACTGAACCAGACAAAACCAAGAAAACTGATGGAATCAGGAATCTGGAAAAACCAAAAAAACTAGCTGAATACCGAAACCAGCTAAACCGAGAAAACTAGTGGCTTCCGGAGTTGAAAATTTTTCTTAAAGTTCTGGGACAAATCAGAAAAAGCTGTAGAATTAAAGATAGAAAGAGTTCGTTGAAAAGGAGCGTTCACCATGGCAAAGGCGAAAAGTCGCGAGATCCCCTATCGGGTTTACAAGAAAATGTTCTCTGACTGCAACGCATATGACTACCAGAACGGCAAAATCACGGTTGACTTCCCTGTCGACTATCTGGAATCGAAGATGTACATACCGGACGGCTGGTACTCTGGTGCAAATTATGTTTCTAAACGGATTGGGCGCACAACCGCAGGCCGTGAGGTTCGGGCAGAGATCGCGGAGCATTCGGACGGCGGCTGCAAGTATTACGACGCCGTTGTGACGGTTGGGAACACGTTCTTCGGCGGTTCTATGCGGACACGGGACTTTATACGCTCGTTCGACGCCGCCATCGCGTGGGCAGTTGAAACAGCCGAAAGTTTTTTGAAATAAGCTCACACAATTACAGCGCCGGAAGAAATTCCGGCGCTTTTTCTTTATCCAGTGCGGGACAAACGCCGATTTCCGGTAGAAGTAAAGATAGAAAGACAAAACAAACGGAGGTACTTACTCATGACAAACGCAGCAATTATTCTGGATGAATCCATCCGGTTAATGAACGACGGCATTCTCAAAGGCACGGGCCGCTTCCTCGATGTTGTGAACGAAGACGGCAGCACCTCGAAGCTTGAACTTCCCGAAGAGATCCATACCTTCAACGCCTGGAAGCAGCGCGGTTTTATCGTCCGCAAGGGTGAGCACGCCGTCGCGTCCTTTCCCATTTGGAAGTACATTAACGGCAAGCGCAAAGAAGCCGAAGAACCGCTGGATGGCGACGACGAGGTGCGCGGCTACTGCCGACTGAAGCTTTCCCATTTCTTCACGGCGGCGCAGGTGCAGCCGCTGACCGCATGAGTCGATCTGCTGAAACGCTGGGCGAAATTCGCCCGGCGTTTTTCTGTTGTTTGCCTCTGCTGAATCAATTTCTTGCCTACCATAAAAGCAGAAAATTTCTTGATTTCTGGGACAAATCCGTTTTTCCGGTAGAAGTATAAGTGTAAAGAAAAAACAAAAAACGGAGGCGCAAAAATGAAACACTATTACAAATCCAGCGGCCTGCAGATGTTCTTCACCGGCGCGGCCATCGCAGTCATGTTCATCATTATCCTGTGCGCGGACTCGCTCATCGAGTTCATTCTGTGAGAGGGGGCGGCACCATGGAATTCATCGCACACGTTGATACGAAAACCGTCTTCGGGACGTTTGAAGATCACGATCAGCACGCGCTCGCCTACTCGCAGGAAATCGCGGAAAGCCTTTTTTCGAACGGCATGAAGATTTTCAAGCCTAATGCGATCACACTTAGCGCGCTGAAAATGGTTTTCGCAGGTTCGACGATCTGTGTCTACCGAGAAATCGACGATATCCAGAATGGAACATTCCGGGTCAGATGCTACGATACAACAAACAGTTGGACTGAGAAAATCATGAGCCGAGCAGCCGTGAAGAAATTCTGTCTTGAGAAAATCCGCGCCGAGTTCGCGGAAACGGAAGCAACATAAACAGGAGGGCACGACCATGAAATATAGCGAGATCATCCAAAGCATCGATGAAGTTTTCAGCGACTTCTTCCATGATGAGACCACGACAAACGCACAGGCAGAAAAACTGCGCGAGTTGCAAGACCTGATTCACGAGCTGCGCATCAGTCAGGAGGAAACAGCATGAGAAGAAACCAGCACCGCAAAACCTTTGCATTTTTCAATACGGAACAGCAGGCGGCGGCATTCGTCGCCTCCCGCCTCAAGCAGCGCCGCAAGGCACACATGACGCCGTGGCAGTCCGCCGACGGCAGAGAAAACAAGTTTATCGTCTGGTATTACATCTGAGGGGGGCAAATCATGAAGGTATTCGTAGTGGTTCATCATTGGGACACGCCCGACAATGAGGGCGTGGAAGTCCTGGGCGTTTTTGAAAAGATCGAGAAAGCCCGCGCGCAGATCGTGGCCGGAGCTGGAGCCATCCGCGCAGAGTACGACGAAGATTTCTGGGACGAGGATATGTCTTGGGACGAACCCATGAGCATTCACCTCGGCCGGTGTGGACGCGACTATCTGGAGCAGGCCACGGTTTACAGTTGGGAAATCTCCGAGCAGGAAGTTGAATGAAAAAGTACCGGCGCAGCGGGACAAATGCCACTGCGCCGGTAGATATATAGGTGTAAAGAAAACCAAGAAAACAGGAGGTTCACAAAATGAAAACCGCTGGATACTGGCCTTGCAGAAACGAGATCATCGCCGCGCACCTGTCCACCCCGCACAAATACGAGCCGTTCACCGAGCTTTTCGACGTGGACCAGCTCGACGCCATCCGCGACAAATACGGCGTGGACCTTTACCGCGAGTGCTACGCCGACGCGCTGCACGAGGTCACAGAGGCCGCCAACGTCACAACCCATCTTCGCGCCCTGGGCGTTGAGTGCAAGCCGTTCTTCACCCCGGACGACTGTCACGTGAACTTTATCGCCGTGTTTTCCCTCGGCAGCACAACCGCCAAGCGCATCAACGAGATTGCCAGCAGAGCCGATCTTTGCGTTCTGTTCCAATGTCCAGTCCACTAACAAAAAACACAAAAATGAATGCAAGTGGGACAAAACGTACTTTCCCTGTAGCAATAAAAGTGTAGAGAAAACCAAGAAAACAGGAGGTTTCATACAATGACGCAACTCAAAATTTTCCAGGAAATCGCCGACGCTGTGAACGCAGCAGCCGGTTCAAAGAATCCCAAAATGACCATTGTAACCGAAAGTGAGTTCGGCGGTGTGTACTTTTTGCACATCAACGCACATTTCGCAGATATCAAGCCTTATGCGCAGTACAAAGACGCGCTGACGATCTACTTCAAAAAGCGCGGTGGCCGCTCAGTCTATGGAATGCGCTTCTATGGTACAAAGCCCGTGGCAATCTTCTCCGGGTGGCAAGAGACAACATGGGAGCAGCCCAGAAGCTTCCTTTGCTTTGACAAGAATATGTTCTACGG
>ERZ1034925.890-NODE-890-length-11518-cov-5.929861_pt1 | contig 11518 bp, 8 predicted proteins | sample MGYA00520687_ERZ1034925 | MGnify/ENA primary metagenome ERZ1034925 (study PRJEB33766, sample SAMN09781758) | gut metagenome | biome: gut microbiome | host: Homo sapiens | place: Madagascar | study: EMG produced TPA metagenomics assembly of the PRJNA485056 data set... | reverse complement strand
ACATAGCAGTCAATTCAATTTGTGAAGTGACTGCTATTTTTGTTACAAAAATAATAAAAGATAAAACACAAAAATAGAGTAACCAAAACGGTAAAATTAAATAGCCAATAAAAGCGCCTGTATAGTAGGTAAACTGATATTGATGAAGAAAAGTGATTCGAAAGAATCCGATAATCAATAGGAGGCTATCCGTATGAAAAATCTTGTACAAAAAAAGGTTACGCTTATGCAAATTGCAGTAATTGCACTTTGCTACATCATGATGGTTTTCTCAGTGGCAACTGCTGTGAAAAGCACTAACGGTAACAACGCTATTCTTGGAGTGACTTCTGTAACTGCTTTTGCAGATGATAAGGGTACTACGTCTGGTGATTCAAACAGTCTTGGTGAAGGCGATAAAGGTGCGTTTGATGGACTGTCTACTAGCGTTGTAGATATTATCAATCAAGCAAAGCGAACAGTTATGAGTTTTGCAGTTCCACTTGGAGGATTGGCAATTACTGTCGCAATCGTCATTAAATACCTTCCCGGTGTAGACCCAAGGACAAAGGGAATGGCGGGAAATGTCATCTGGGGTGTTATTGGAGGACTTTTCCTCTTGGCGGGACTTGATAAGATTCTGGATGTTGTTGTATCTTTAGGAGGCAACATTAAGTAATAATTGATACTTGTGATTTTGTGCTTTGAAAAAGATATTTGATACGCAGTAAAGAAGGCCGCGCCATGATAAATGGTGCGGTCTTTTTTGATTTTGAAAGGGGCTTATATGTCAGGTATTTTAAGCATTTTTACTGGAGCTGTTAGTGCAATAACAGGAGGAATTAGTTCTCTTGTAGCAACTGCGTTTCAACTAATAATTGAATTGATTGCTTCGTTATTAGTACAGCTCTTTTCGGGTATATGCAGTCTCTATATAACAGCTATGGCTTCGATAAATTCAGATATAATTACAACATGGCTTGGTGATGCAGCATCCGCAGATATGCAAAATACTATCAGGGGTATTGCACTTGCACTATGTGGCTTTTTTGCTGCATGGGAAATTGTTAAATACTTTTACTGCTATATATCTGGAGAACAGCCACAAACGAAACCAACAACTATTCTTGTAAGGTTATTGGTGTTTGGAACATTGAGTATTACGGGAATAACAATATCAACGAAACTATTTGATTCCGGAATTGACATGTTCAAATCGTTGAAAGATGTTACGTTTGGAAAAGAAACTTATGGATGGGTCGGGGGAAATGTTTCTGGAAATTTTTTGCTAAACAGTATTGTCACTGATGCTTCTAGTGGAAATTTTACAGGAATGTTAGTAGATGTATCCACTGAACTTTATTCATCTCTTGTCAATACTGTTATAGGTGCTGCGCTTATAATTCTAGCGTTTATAAACTTATTCAAATTTCTGATGAATATGTTTGAAAAATTTGCAGCAATGATAGTATATGTATATATGTCACCTATTGCACTTTCTTGTGGTGTGAGTTCATCTTGGCGCGGAGTTGCCTCTGCATGGTTTAAAAATTTTATATCACAGATAGTAATGTGGTGTATTGATGTATGGGTTCTATTCGGAGGGTTAAACATTTTAGCAACTGGTATCGGTACAATTGGAAGCACTTATGTACTATGGGCTGCATTGTGTGCCGGATACATGAAAATAGCATTACACCTTGATGATGTACTCAAATCAGTTGGTCTTTCTGTAACAAAAACAAGTGGAAACATGCTTGACGATGTTCTCGGAGTAGCAGGTGGTGTTGTTGCGGGTGTTGGAGCTGTAATGACAGGTGGAACATCCGCAGGATTACAAACTGCATTAAGTGGTGCAAAAGCCGCCATGAGTGCAGCAAAAACAGCAGGCGGAGTTGGAAATATTGCAAAAGCAGGACTTGGCTCTGTCTCTAATATCGCCAAGGGAATTGCGTCTGATACAGCCCACAATGCTGGCGCATTTTTGGGAAAGTGGCAAAATGGAGCAAGAAATCCCGGATTTGCTATTTCGGAATTCCCTTCAAAAATTCAGACAATGCAAAATAATAGTCTAAACAAAATCGAAGAAGATAGAGCAAAAGAAGCTGCAGCCAAAACTGAACGCAATAAAGAAACAGCTGCAGACCAACTACTATTAGCAGATAAGAACTTAGCGGGAATGTCAAGAGATAGTAATAAATTTGCTAAAAATCAGGCATATAACGGTTATAACAATGCAATTAAACGTGGAGAAGCTGTTGGAATTAACGATAATTTAACCACAAAATTTAACAAACCAACACAATGCAATGCAATCAATCAAAAGTGTATGAGCAGTGCAATTACAAATCCGTCTATTACAAATGCAAAACCAGTAACATTAAAAAATCAAAATGGCGAAAGTATAAATGGCTATATGATGACGATGGAAGGAGAAAAAGACGGCCAGAAATTTGCACAAAATGTGTTTGCTACGCAATCACAAGATGCATTACGTGATTTCTACACTGATAACACAGAACAAATTGCTCATACGAGTATGACTATTGATGATGGAACAGAAGATGGAAAACAACTTGATTTCTCTGTTGTTGCTTGCGACAACCTCACGAATCTCAGCAACGATTATGTTGCAGGTGAAGCCGACCAAGGTATAACCTATACTGAAGAAGAAAATGGCGCTGTTGGATATATGACAAAAGGCAATGAAACAATGATGGTTACAAAGGGAAATAATGGAGAATTCTATGGCACAAAGGGAACAATTGATTCGTCTGGTCAATTTATTCAAAACAAAGGAGCGGCACCGGAATCTTTAAATAGTGGAACACCTGTAAAACAAGAAACAACTGTAAGTCAGTTCATACAAGCAAAAGCAACAAATAATATGAATGCAATAGCACGGTCTACTGACAATAAACCAAAAGCCAATTTTAAATCAAGCGGTGGTAAAACCCGTGGAGGTGGAACTGGACGTAATCACTAATTAAACTATAAAGAGCATGAACCTAACCGTTCATGCTCTATTGTCATCACAGAAAGATACCTCTACGCGGTTGATGACAGGCAACTGCTTACACAAGCAGGCTAAAGTCTTTTATATAAAGGATATACATCTATTACAAATGAGGATAGAAAAATGCTCACTTTGTTTATAACAATTATTTTTGCGGTATGTATGCCGGGAAGTGTATCTACTTATACAAATGAAGCAAAAGGAGAAGTTGTTTCCCCACACAATATAAGTGGAGAAGCAATAGAAGAAAACAACACGAGAAATTTAAATGAAGAAGACCAGTGGTATGTAGAAGTAAAAAACAAATTAGACCTTGGAGAAGCATTTAAAAAATTTGCCAGTTCTGTTATGGCATTTTTTACAGGAAATAAGTCATCTGATGAAGAAGATGACAATGATGGGTTGACCTATTCAATTGATACTGTAACTGACGAATGGGACAATGCAAATGAACGAGACGGATTTAAGGAATTCCTAAATGCAAGTGACTCGATTACAAAGCTTGGCAAAAAGGCTTTTGATAAAGGAATGGAAAAAACCATAAAAACTGCAGAAAAAAGAGCAAAAAAGATAAAAGCTTCAAGCGATGATAGTAATCAACTTGTAGATAGTTACTTTAAAAAAACATCACCTAATTACATATTATGGGATGCTAGTGAATCTTATTGGCCTAATTGGGAAGCAAATTATCAAGGGCAAACAGGTTCGGATGGAGTACCTCAATACCATATGGGAACTTATGATTATGGTAGTGATAGCACAAAATATTATGTAAATGAAGGTATTGCATGGAGAGAATATACTGGTGATGATAAAAGTACAATAATTGCAACACCAACCGTAGAGCATGACGAAGAAAAAGAAAGCGAAGTTTATCAACAGTTAATTGTTAAAACAATGGTTGCTCAATCATGCGCTCAATGGACAATCGTTGACGATGATAGTGATGCCACATCTGATAGTAATAGTGATAGTGAAGAAACAAGTAGTAGTGATGAATCTTCTACATCGGATAGCTATAAAATGATTCAAGGACAAGAAGGTGTCATGATTGACTACGGAGATTCTGATGTTAGCGAAGAGGAAAGCAAAACATCCGAATATCAGTTAACACGACTAATTTCAGAATTGTGCGCAAAAGGAATAAAAGAAAATGAACTTGGTACGACTGATGAAGCTGATAGCATTTTTAAAATAAATGTAGAGACTAATGTATCTGAAGAGAACATAGCATTAGGAACCAGAAGTATTTACACAAGAGAAAAAGACGGTATTGAAAAAGACGAAGACGGAAATTATATGTACGATGAAGGTGGAAAACCAATTTATCACTATGTTTATACACTTCATCATGTTGAAACATATATCACTGTCACACCAAAGGTTACATATTATGTGACCTTAAATGATAATTCAACAGGACGAATTGCATATTTTATAAAGTGCCGTCTTAGTACAGATGAAGAAAAAGAAGCATTTGACAAAATGGTTGAAGATTCCTTTGACGCTCAATATGAACAGATGTGTACACTTTACGGCTTGACCCCAATAAAAGATGGTATGACCTATGACGGTGGTGTTCCCGGTACTCCATTAACTGATGCAGAAATCGAAGAAATGCTCAGCCAAATTGAAACAGGTTCACAGGAATACAATGATACACAAACAGCTATAAAAGCATTCCTTGATGAAATGGACCCAGATGGACATGCTACACCAGCAGCAATGACAAGTTGGAGTTCATCAAAAGGAATTCCTGTTTTAAAAGATAGATGCCAGACATGGGTTCAAACGTTCTTTGCGAAAGCGCTTGGACAGGAATATAAAAGCTATTCTGGCGCTGCACAAGCATGGTACTATACAGGATTAGGAGATACAACAACAGAAATTCCAAGCGTTTGCTTGGTTTATACTTGTTCTCCATATGGCTCTGCTGGTCACACATACGGTCATGTTGGAATTTATTATAATGGAAAAGTATATGATTCTGTTGGAGGACAAGTTCAAAGACACGAATCGTTAGCATCTTGGCTATCTATCTATAAGAAAGGAACATGGAACCCCGTTGAGGGAGGTTGCACATCCCTTTCCAACTTACATGCTAATACGACATATACTGGCTATCTTGGCTGGGGATTTGGTGGATATAGCTTCGGCTAATATCCGGAGGTAAACAAATGAAAGCAAAAGAAAAAATAGCACTTGTCCTTGCAATTATATGTTCGCTTGCAGTGATAGTGTTCGCTATACTTAGCTTTATAAAGCCAAAACAAAAAACAACCGATAACTCAAATCAAATGCAAACAGAAGACGTAGTGGATTCAGAAAGCACAAATACAGCAGATGAAACAAGCGATGATGCATCACCAAAAGAGTTTAAGATTCTTCCAAGTCAGGAACCAACAAATCAAGGAAAGTCCAATTATAGTCAGCAGATATACGATGGAGCACTTCTTCAAAAAGACTTTAATAAACAGTATGTAGAAGAAGTCGCGACAGATGAATATGCTGTTCCTGACACAAAAACCATCTTTGGAAACCAAGTTTACAAAGCAGCAGGTGCGTTCGAATCTGCAATGCCATCAAAGAAGTATTACCAATTCTATGGCAATGATGTAAGCTGGTGTGATGAAGATGGTTGGACGGACAATATCTATCTGGTACGAAAAGAGTTTACTGGAGAACGCATTTACGTTGTAAGAAGCAACCAAGAACTTGATGAATATAATGAAGCGTGGGAAAAAGGACAAAAGATACTCAATGGAGAAGAAACAGGTAGCAGTGGAGACATTATATTAAATGGTAGGCTTCTATCATGTAAATATCAGTTTGTAAATGGAGAGTATTATATTCCGCTAAAAGATGTTGGAGAAGCATTCAATTCAGAAGCGTGTAAAATTGATAAAGATAACAGCATCCTGTATCTTCCGTTAGAAACCGGAATAGGTCTGGTTACATTAGGTGTTCCTTATACTCAATTTGGCACAGCAGGTGCAATCAGTACAACGTTTACTGCCAGTGAAATTACAAACAAAGATTATCCAGAGTGGACGGATAACTTCCATATAGGAGCAACATCATCCTGCTATGTGCCACAATCGGAAGTTTCTCGTTACGCTGGATGGTATTTCTACACAAATGGAGATGTTCTCTCTATTGTAACTGACGATTTGAGTGTAAACAATAATTTCGTCTTGTATGTCCAAAAGGACCGTTCCGCAAAAGACCAAGTCGCAGAAAACGGAATCATTATTCGTTCAAGCAATCAATATGACCCATCAGAGATAGCAGATGATGAAGACGAATCCGAGGATATTGATGATGACAATATGGAAGTGGATAACGACACAAGTATCGACAACGAAAATATAACGGATGATGGCAATGTAAACGAAACAGAATAAGAGCTGAAAGCAAGAGGGCTACTTTGAAGTAGTCCTCTTTTTTTATGAAAGGGGAAATGTAATTTGAAAGAGCTGAAAAGGCGAATAAACAAGTTGTTTGGTTACGAAATAGAAGATGAAGAAACAGGTAAAAGAAAGGAAGACGACAAAGGCATTGTTCAGCACATTTTGATTGCAATAGAATCCATCCAGAAATGGTATAACAAGCAAGGCTCTTTTCTGAAAGGAATTTTGATTGGTATTGCAATCCTAACGGCTGTTATTGCACCTATCGCTTCCGGTTATATAACGATGTTTACCTATGCTGCCGATGGAAAATACAATTTCATCAAGGCCATGTCGCTTAATCTGTGGCAGTATTTCTTGATTGGATTGGTCGATGGCTTATCTAACACGATTTTTATAATCCTAGCTGTAGCAGTCTTCGTATTCTTCTTATTTGTCATGAAATCCGAAGAACTTGACCAAGAAGAAATGGTCGATGAAGAAACGGGAGTTATCCTTTCCAAAACTGCTAACTATGGTTCATCTCACAGAATGACAAAGGCAGAGGCATATGAGAAATATACCGTTGGACCTTTTGAAAAAGTGGATGGCTTGGTTTGTGGACAGTTTGGAGACGATGGTTCAGAAGTAATTACTGTTCCGTGGATTCTTGGAACAAACCTGAACGCGGTAGTAATTGCTCCTCCCGGACGTGGTAAAACATTCAGTATTGTTGGTACAAACGTGATGCAATCCTGTCGAAGAGGGGAGAGCATCGTAGTCGTTGACCCGAAAGGTGAGCTTTGCGAACTGTATCACAACCTGTTTGTTGAACACGGATATAAGGTCGTTGTTTACAACGTGGCTTATCCAAAACACAGTAATGCATGGAACTTCACCAACGAAATCTTTGATAGTAAGACTGGTCGTTTGGATTCGTCTCGCTTAACGACATTCGTTGATGTTGTTATGTCAAATACAACACAAGGCGAAAAGGAAGATAGCTTCTTTGGCGCTGGTGAACGAAACCTATTCCAAGCTGGCGTTGCATTACTCGGATGGCGTTATGAAACGAATTACGAGCGTAACATTGGTTTGGCAGCAGATAACTGGGAACGGCGTGACCTTCCTCTTATCTCGGATGATGACAAGGATATTATGCTTGAAATTATTCGTAGTAAGGATGCCACAATCGTTGATAAGGAAAACGCATTAAAGACATTGATGCGCGGAAGCGGAGCTTGTTCCGAGGATGAAATCGAAGAAGCTATTCGAGAACTACGTGCAGCATCCGACCCAATCACAATTGAGAAAGTCTTCTGCTTATTTGCAAAGAATGACTTTGACGGAATTAAGCGCCAGTTCAAAGCTGCTATTGATGGTGGAATGCCAGCAAGTCATCCCGCCGCAATAGCTTGGGGCATTTTTGAACATGGTGACCCGAAAACTCAACCAAGTTTTATTGGTGGTCTTAACCAGAGATTGAAGCTGTTCACCAATGGAGACATTTGCGCAATGTCTGCCTTTGATGACATTGACCTGTCAGATGTAAGTAACCAAAAGACAGCAATCTTCTGTGTTATTTCCGATAAAGATACTTCTCGTAAACTTCTTACGAGTCTTTTCTTCTCATTCCTATTTAAAGATTTGTCAGATACATACGACACCGCAGGTGCAAATGTGCAGAATACACTCGCCGTTAATGTAATTTTCGACGAGTTTGCCAATATCGGTTGTATTCCAAACTTTGTAGAATCCATTGGTACTCTCCGTGGTCGTCATATCTATTTGATGATTATCTTGCAGTCCATCGCTCAGTTGGCACGTGTTTACGATGAAAACTCAATGAACATCATTCTTGGATGCTGCGACACAATGATTTGTATGGGCTGTAATGAACTGGTTACGGCAGAATATGTTAGCAACATGTCCGGTGTAATGACGATTGTTTCTAAGAGTACAGGAGACGTAAAGAGTGCTGTTGGATTAAGACATCCCGCTGGCGATTACAAGGTAAGTGCTGGTACAGGTAAGCGTAATGCATTTACCATTGATGAAGTTATTAGCCTCGATAAGGATTCACATGAAATCCTTATTTACAACAGTGGTATGCCGATGCTTAAAGCACATAGTTGCGGACGAAATCTTCATCCGTACTATAAAGCTGGTTTACCTCCTAAAGAACCAATTGCTAAACTTCCCACGATTACAGATAGATATGGCGAGTATGTAAGTGCTTTTGAAGGTGTTACAGAAGCCGAGTTTAGAAAAGCTCGTGTAATGGATACTTTACAAGCCAGAGTATCAAGTAATCAATTACATAAAGAAGAACAAGCAGAAGATTCACAAGAGCAAGAAGAACCGATTGATACCGAACTCACTTCCAACAAGGAAGAAAAACGTTCTTCTGGTTCTAAACCAAAAGCCAAGAGACAGCCAAGCAATGGAAAACGTGGTGGTAGACGAAAAAATAGTAGTCAAGAGCCATCACACTCTCCACATGCAGAAAGTATCTTAGGCGAATTTTCAGAGTAAGTACACTCTATTTGTTTTTTGCGAACAACTGAATATCTCAGTTTTTCGGCCACTCTCACGCTGCGAAGGGTGGCTCTTTTTTATTGCAGCAAAATACTTTTTCTTACTGAAAAGGAGAAACTAAAATGTCTGAAATCTTTGAAAACCAGAATCTCGAAACCGCAGAAACTGTTGATACCCCCGTTGTTGAAATGGATGATATCAACATCGAAACCGAAGAAACCGTGCCTGCTTCCGAAGCACCTGCTGCAGAAGAACCAGTTGCAGAAGCAGAGGCTCCTGCAGAGGAAGCAGCAACTCCCGAAAACGAGCAGACTGAACAGGCTAAGCCTGCCGAACAGCCCGCAGCTCGTCGTCGTGCGGTTCGTCCTCGTTTGACCGGAGCCTCCGACTACATGGGCGATGCGTTTACACTCGCCAATATCGGAAAGTCCGTTCAGGATGAACTGCGTGACATCCAGAACATCATCGACCACAACAACCGCGTTTCCAAGGATGGACGCGGACAGTATCAGTACCTTTTGGCTATGGTTACTGGTAACGATGAGGTCCGTAAGGATGGCGACCACAACAATCTGGTTGCTACCCACGTTTATGCTCGCGAAATTTATCGTAACGAGAACGGAACCGAAAGCGTTGGCAGCGTAAACCTTGTGTTTGATGGTGCTGACTTCACCGCCTACTCCAACATCATTCGTGACGAAGACGAATCCGAAGCAGAATTGCTTCGTCGTCAGCACACCTACACCAACCATGCTCCTATGAGCAAGGTTCAGTGTGTTCCCGTAAGCATTACCCGTGATGAAAACGGACGTGCTTCTGTTATCTGCTCTCGTGCCTTTGCTATGGAGCGTATGCAGGAAACCTTCTTCTTTGGCAAGCATCCTCTCGCCAAAGAGGGCGCTCCCGCTTATGCCTATGTTATGAGCGCTGATGCTCACGGCGTTCGTGTTGAGTGCATGGGTATTGAAACCCGCATCAACCGTGGACAGCTCACTGCTATGCAGTTGGTTGTCAACGCCGCAAACATGTATCGCCCCGGAACCAAGATTCCCGTCATCATCACAAAGCTGGATGTTGACGTAGAGAACCGCACTATCAAGGATATCCAGTTGTCTGGTGTCCGCTACGAAATCGAGAATGGTCTGGTCCGCAGCGTCAAGGAATTTGACCTTGCGAAGAAGCCTCACGAACTGGCTCAGGTCATCGCGGTTTCCCCGAACTTCTACATCGTTCGTCTTACCGCTGGTGGCATCATCGGTTTGATTCCTCATGCCAATGTTCGTAACGGTGCGACTCTGAACCGTATGGACAACGTCATCGTTGAAATCAACCGCGTTGACGAAAAGACCAACCGTTTCATTGGAAGCTGTGTGAAGCTGTAATTTAGACTTCACATTTTCGACATTGCTTAATGTCGTGCGCCGATTTATTCGGCGCAACTGTTCATAAGAGAGACCTCCACGAGGTGAACAGTGGGCAACGAATTCTATTCGGCTAATTCTCTCATGTAAAAACAAACAGATAGGGGAGTTGTTATGTGACTGCAACGATAAAGCACGAATGTACAATCGAGTCGCTTGTAAAGAATGAAATGAATATTTTTCTTTCTATACAAAGCTATACTTTCTTTTCCAACCAACAAATTACCGAAGTGAAGAAAGCTATTGATAAACTAAATGAAACAGAAAAGCAAGGCTTTTTTTCTGCGGCGCAATCAAAAAACACAGGAGACATTCTTTTAAAGTATACACAGAGATTCATGCTTACAGATACTCAAAATCGTAAAGAACTCATTGAGTATGCGAAGAACAGCGGTAAATTACGTCTCTACTCATTGATTGGAATGCTGTTTACTTGTGAAGGAGGAAATTAAAATGGCAGAAGAAGAACATGTAAAAATGAGATTTGTTCCGCAAAACGCAACTGATACAGGTAAAACACTTGCAGGTCTTGTACGAACAAGAAACCTTATTGAAGCATGTGCCATATCTGCACCTGTCGGGATTATTCTTTTCTTTGGAATTCCAAAAAGTGTTTTAGGGCATGAAATCACAGGAAACGCAAAGATAATGATTATGACATTCGTTATCGGTGCTATATTCTTTTTGTTTATCTATGGAGTTCCGCCATACAGTAGACTGGAATACATAACGTTAAAAGTACTCTTTAATAAAAAGAAACACTATGCAAAATACAACCCTCGGTTAAAGTGGGAAAAACGTCCTGAATACCTTATCGACAAAAATGCCAATTCGCCTATGACAAAATTTGCTGTTGCAATGTCTAAGCTACTTCTTGGTAATACGAAGTTCGAAGCCTTGGAGGAAGACAAGTCCATTGCAGAAGGAATTCGTAAGAATACATTCAATGAACGTTTCCGTGATAACCCGGATACAGCCGCAGAAAAGGCACGGCTCGATAAAGAAAATCAAGCTCGCGTAAAGGAAGTTAAAGAAAAAAATAAAAAGAGACTGAAAAAGTTGAAGAAAGGAGAAAAATAATGGCTTTCAATTTGCATTCGTTTATTGAAGAGAAGCAAGAAGAATACCAAAAGAAACAAGAAGCAAAGGCACATAAAAAAGAACTTGAAAAGAAA
>ERZ1034925.887-NODE-887-length-11550-cov-5.604785_pt1 | contig 11550 bp, 9 predicted proteins | sample MGYA00520687_ERZ1034925 | MGnify/ENA primary metagenome ERZ1034925 (study PRJEB33766, sample SAMN09781758) | gut metagenome | biome: gut microbiome | host: Homo sapiens | place: Madagascar | study: EMG produced TPA metagenomics assembly of the PRJNA485056 data set... | reverse complement strand
TTGTATCATCGAAATAAGCTCAGACAGATTCTTCTTTCCGTACTTAAATTCAGCAGCACAGTTCGGACATAGACAAAGAGAGTTCCAACCTTCTGAAATGCTGTGTTTGTATCTATCCGAAATAGAATTGGTTGGGAGAATATTACAAGCTTCAAAATATGGCTTTCCATTAAAAATGGAATTAGCCGAAGCGAAAGTGGCAAAAACAAGAGCTGCTCACGAAAAGGCTGTTGGCGAATTGAAAAAACTCTACGACATTCGCAAGGAACAACAGCAGGAGCAGCTTTTAAAGGCAATGATGTCCGGCAAACGGTCTTTTGAGGAAATTTTGAAATTCATTTCTGGCGATACCGCTTTCCAATGCGGAAGTATTTTTGCTTTTTGAAAGTGATGACTATGAATCATGCTCACTCGTCTGTGCGGACGCAGCGCAGCGCATATCGTGCCTGACCGGTCGTGGTACAGGTAAACAATGTCAGATCCCAATTGCTATCGGGCGTTTTGACCGCCATCTCCTCGATTTGGGTTGGCTGCAGAACCTCTGTATCCGAGACCGCATAATGCCATGTGTTGTCATTCATGTCAACAAAAAGCACTTCTGTCCCCACCGTAAGATGCTTCAGCGGGCTGAAGTGACGCGCATAGTTATGTCCCGCGATTACCAAGTCATCTGTATATAGCGCGCCGGAATACCGCCCCGGCGCGATCTTTAGCCCCGGATAGCTCCACTGCTGCATCACGGGCAGCGCCAGCCCGATGGACGGAATAGAGAGATACCCAATATAGTCGTAGCCGTCAATGGTGCCAACAGGCATCTCCGTGTCCGCTGCTGCATCACCGGGATAGATGGTGCGTGGCTCTGCGATCGATTCCTCCAGCTGGGTCAGCACACTGTCGGCTGCTTTTTCTGCGCGGGTACTGTCCCACTGGTTGTAGCCCATAAGCAGCACAGCTGCCAGCAATGCCAGAACCCCAAGCGCAATCAGGGCGTTCCCCAGCTTATTTCTCATTCTGACCACTTCGCTTTTTGAGTACGACACCTGCCGCCACCAGTACAGCGCCAGTCACCGCCAGCACGGGGACTGGCCAATTCAACTGTCCGGTCTGCGGCAGTGCAGGAAGCACTTCCTGCGTGGGCGGCGTCTGCGTTGTTTTCCGGCTTGCAGTACCCGCTTTGGGGTGGGCGTCCACGTCGTAGACATACTGCCCGTTTTCCATGATTGGAACCGTCACAAGAAAAGGCTGTATGGCGTCATACCCTTCGGCTGCCTGCTTCTGCACAATAAGGTAAAGCCCAGCCTTCAGATCACCAAACACGGCGATTCCGCTGTCGTTGACGGTCTTGGTGACTGCCTGTGCATTCTGTGTCACCTTTTCTGCCAATCGGCTCGCCAGTGCGCTTTCGGATACATTGTCCAGCGCGATTCCGCAATTCTCGAAACCGTTTGTATAGGTAAAGCTCATATCTGCGCCGTTTTTAGAGACACTCGCCACACGGTACAGCGTCAGCTCACCGCCCTGCAGCGGTGCTGCGGTTTCGGTATCACAGAGCAATACCTTGATGGAACCGATGCGCGTTTCATCAACCGTTTCTGCGGCAAGAGCCGGAACAGCGCCCCACACCAGCAGGCACAGCATAAGCAGCACTGCCAACCGATCACGGATGCTTTTCATAATGTTATTTCCTCCTTCTCTTGCTGCGCTTGCGCAGATGTGGGGCAACCAGCACACCGACCAGTGCCGCAAGTAGCATCGGGATGGCCAAAATCGGGGCCACGATGATGGGTTCAATGCGGAATGCATCTGCCGCCACACGGATATGCTTTTGGCTTTCCGCAGTTTCGACCCGCTTGCCGCGCACCAATAGGCGGTGCGTGTTGATGCCGTAGGGGGTGCAGGTCATCAGGGTGACATAATCCATCCCCTCGGTGGGAAGCAACTGGTCGATCTCAGTAGGCAGCACAATAGAGATTTGATCGACCTCATAGGTCAGCACCCGATTCAACACTGTGATGGTAAAGCGGTCGCCCACCTCCAGCTCGTCCAGATTGGTGAACAGCTTTGCACTGGGCAGGCCGCGGTGCGCTGATATGACCGCATGGGTCCCGGCACCGCCCACGGGCAGGCTGCTGCCTTCCAGATGGCCTGCTGCCACCTGCAGCACGCCCTCATCGGTGCCGTGGTATATGGGCAGCTCAACGCTGATTTTGGGGATCGTGATATACCCCATAATGCCCGTGCCGGAGATGTCGAGCGTCTGCGCATAGCCGCTGACCAGATCTGGTTTATAAAAGGCATTGGGGGTGGTGTTTAACTGCCGGTTGTACGCATCGGCAGCATCGAAATAGGTCTGATAATCCGCATCTGACAGCTGTTCTACTTCCTCGGCATAGCCAGCCACTGCGCGGGACTGATGCTTCCGGTTGACAGCGTCGCTGACGGAGGGATATAACATCACGGATAGACCCACGAGGAAGATCAATATTAAAATAATTGTGCTGAGGTTCTTTCTCATGGGTTACTCCCTAATGTTATAAGGATTGGTATATGACGGCAAATGCGCCTTTACTTGTTATTCATCCGCTTTTTGGTGACCAGCAGAACGGCAGCCACGGCCATCAGCACGCCGCCGATCACATAGAAAAGGGTAGTGCCGATGCCGCCGGTGGAGGGCAGCTGTGTTCCGGCTTTGTTCAAAACCTTAACGATTGCATTTGTTGCAGGTGTATAAGTGCTATCGTTTTGATTCCTATATTCAACCGTTTCGCTCACTCCTGTAGCATCGGGTGTTGCGGTGATTTTAACTTCAATGGGTTTGGTCAGCTTATTGTACCCTACAGGCGCTTCGGTTTCTTCCAGATAATAGGTTCCCACGTTGAGACCTTCAATCAAAATATCACCTTCGCCGGAAGTTACCAAAGTTGTTGCACCGCCCTTATCGGTTACCCAACCGTCGATTTTATTGTTAGTCAGCGTTGCATACTCTTTGGTGTCACCGTCCATGCGGTACAGTACAAACTTTGCACCACTCAGCGCCACTTCTTTGTTTGTACTGTTCAGCGTATATTTGTGTACATTCAGTTTCCAAACATAGGTTGTGGTCTCTTCTTTGGTGCTGTGTTTCCCATTATACTCCAGATTTGCCGTGTTTTTGTTGCCTGCGCCAGCAATCGTGGCGTCTGCCGCAACCGTCGCCGAATAGGTAACAACGACTACATCGTTCGGTTTGAGTTTTCCATTAATAAATTCTACATCAAAGGAATCCCCATCTGTGGGGTTTGCAACCAAGGTATAGTCAGTATTTGCAGTAAGCTCTCTTGTTCCGACTTTAACTTTAAGTGAATCAGGATCAAATGTCAGACCGGAGAGCTTATCGTGCAGAACATAGTCCTTCGGGGCACCATCCTTTACCGTAATGGTTATGCTAAAGTTTACGGTATCACCAATGCCTGCACTGTTGCTATCAACCTTCTCATCACCAGTAGTACCAGTAATCACGATTTTCTTTTCGATTGTTGTATCACTGTTCTTTTCTTGTATGGTAACACTCGGCGCCGTTGTGTCCAGACTGCACAGAGACCCCAGGCTGGTATCTACCAGATAGTAACCCAGTGTCAAATCTGTAAAGGTCACTGTAGCGCCAGATGCGGTTTCTTTCTTATCACATGCAATACTGTTTGCATCCACAAAAGCCTTTGCCAGCTTTGCAAAATCCGCTCCGGCATCTTTTTTCGTATCTTTCCACTCAATATAACCTGCCGAATTTACGCTAAAAAAGTCTGTTGCGCGCACTTCCTTGCCATCAATGGTTGTGCTATATTCAGGAAAGTCTTTCCAGTTCGTATTCAGCTTATAAGAATACGCATTTTTGTCTGTATCATAGCTTTCCAAGTCAAAAATACGATAAGCCTTGTAGGTCGTACCCGTCACGGCATTATCAATGGTTATCATTCCTGTGCTGCTTGCTGTACCGCTTTCTGCAAATGCCGGGACGGCCATGGCCAGTGCAAGCGTCAGCACGGCAAGCAGTGTCATGAGTTTTTTCATGTACTTCATTGGTTTTATGTCTCCTTGCTCAAATAGTTTGGTCTGCGTTGTCCACATCGGTGGAGGGGTTATTTCTAATTTTCACCCCCCCTCGAATGGCTGCGTTTGTTGATAAGATATCTTAACATCAGCGCGATGCCCATGATCAGGGCGCCTGCTGCTGTATACGGGGGTGTGCCGGCCGCGCCGGTGGCGGGCAGCTCATAGCTGGGCTTTTGCTTGTTCGTGATGGTAATGGTGCCGCCGCCGGTGACACCGGTGTCGTTGCTTTCACTGTACTTTACTTCATAGAAGATAAGCGCGCCACTGTCTGTTCCTAACTCTTCTACATAGTAGTGATAACCGCTCTCCAAGGAAGAAATTTTCTTGGTCCAGCCGTCAGCTTTTGTCAAGGTGACCGGATTTCCGACCTCCACTGCGTCCGCCTTGTCTTTTCCATCCTTGTACCGGTACAGCTGCACCTGGATCTCGTCCACCGGTGCTTCTATCGTGTCGTTCCCGATGCCATACCAGATTTTGCGCAGGGTCAGGCAGTTTTGCTTGTTGGGGATGGCCATTGTGGCGCGGTCTCCGTTCACGCCCAAAAAGTTGATGTTTGCAGTGGTAACCCCTTCCGGGACAGTAGTTCCGGTTGCAGTTGTAAGCGCAGCTGCTTTTTTGTCAGCATCCGTTGCTGTGCTATTCCAGATAAAATAGTGCGGGGTTGCATCCGGCGCATAGTCTGTTGGAGCCACAGTTTCCACAAGCTTATACAGGTCCTTGATGACCAGCTGCGAGCTGCCTGCTGCAGAGGATTGCGCAAATATCAGGTCAAAGCTGCCATTCGTAGTCTGCCACGTTCCAATGGACTCCCACTTACTGTCGGTTTTATTATAGTGGTATATCGCAAAGGTTGCCGGGCTTGCCGTGATGGCTAAGTTTGTATCAGAATCCGTCTTGGAAACAGTCAGAACGGCATTGTTTACAGTTGCCGTTGCACTGTCGCTTTTCACCGAAACCTGATTGCCTACAATTTTTCCCTTCAGCGTAGCCGTATTGGTAACCGCCATGTCGCTTGCGAGATTACCCGGATTCATTTTATAAGAATACTCCAGCACCAGGGCTTTCGCGTCCGGCAGAATGAACTTGTACTTCCGCGTCGATGCGGTTTCTTCAACCTTTTCAACGCGGACACCGTCCTTGACTTCGTCGCCCTTTACCCAGTCACCATCCTTCAGGATGTATTCATATACCTTGATAGAATCCAGCATCAGCTCCATGCCGGTTTTGCCGAAGTATTCGCTTTCCATCGTGTCCGTAAGCTCGAGCGTGTCACTGCCCGATGCAAGATCCTCTGCGCGGGGGTTGATGCAAAGGGTGTAATTGGCTTGATGGGTTGTTTGATTGTAACTGCCCTTCTTCTCCAGAAGCTCCTTTTTCGGGCGCGTGATGGTCATGCCGGACGATGTCGATGCACCGTCCCATGTGGCAGTATTCGTATAGGTTTTTTCCTCGAGAGTACGCTCGTTCCAGGCTGCCGCATCATCCAGCTGGAGCGCATAGCGGATCTCCACATAATGATCCGTTGTTTTGCTTGGGACGATCAGGGTTTTCAATGTGTCCGGTAAAACCTGAATGGTCAGCTGCCCCGAAACAGAAGTGTCAATCGACCAATAGGTAACCCCGTTAAGCACAAGGCCGTATTGGTTTTCGCCAAGCTTTTTGATGCTTCCCGTGTACTTATTTTTGGGATTTGCATCCAGATCCGCCGCAATCCTATAGCTGCTAAGAGAAACACTGTCCGTAGCCAGCTTCATGCCGTCCGGGATCTTATCTACCACCGTCAGCGCTTTGGTCTTGTCTACATCACCGCTGCCCAGATTCAGTTTGATGCAATACCAGATGACCTTGTTTTTGGCATAGGTAGTGCTGTTGTTCTGCTTGTACCCACTGTCGCTCTTGTCAGATGTTTCCTTGGTGATAGAACCGATCTTTGTATAATCGTAAGTTCCTCTCCAGCCCTCGTTCCCGGCGTTATCCGAGTAAATTTCCACGCGGTTCACAAAATGCCTCGTGGTATTGTTCGCCATATCAGACGTTTTTGCCACCGTTGGAATGTCGCTGATGGTGCATCTCAAAATGCGCAGCTTCTCGCCGTCCGGCCGGCTAAACTGTAATCGGATGCGATGCACCGCGGTTGCATCATCGGAAACCGAAATGCCGTTGTCGGGATCGCTCCAGTCATTCGAACCGTTGGAAAAAAGGGACAGCTGAATCTGTATGCCTTCATCTACCGCTTGCGCCCATGTCAGCGTTGTGCCGCCTTCCATCGTCAAGCGCAGATTGTTTCGAATGGCGGTTTCCAGCTGGGTTTTGACACCGTACAGCGGTTCGCGGATGTTATCCACGATTTTGAAACTGTTAACGCCCGCGGGAACCGTTCCGGTTATATTCCACATGACCTTTTGGTCACCGTTTTTCAGCGGCGTGACAGTGCCCGGATACTTTCGAATATCCACTTTGCCTACACCGGTGGAAACATTGGCTGTCGCGGTATAGGAACGTGAACCTTTTTCCAGCGTTGTCTGATTGGTTGCAGAAACGGTACCATTCACCGGGTCCGGTGCAGCCGTTTGATAGGTAAATGTATAGGCGCTCGCATTGGAGTTTTCCGGGAAGGTATAGCCGTTGATCAGAAAATCATTGCCAGTGATGGTTGTTACAACTGTTCCGTCAGCACTCTTCAGCGTCACATCACCAACAATGTCCAGCTGTGTGACCTGTGTATCAGTCACCGTATAGCCTGCCAAATCACCGCCCGGATTTTTAACCTTGATGACCCAGTTGATGTGGTGGGTCGCAGCGTCATAGGTGCCTGCTTTGGCAATGCTGCTCTCCTTCACGGTGACGGTATCCTTGGCCTCGTTGCTCTGCAGCGTACTGGTTGTGCCCTTGGCCGTGTTGACGAGCGTACCGGAACCGTCTGCGCCTGTCACAACACCCACATTTACGTCATAGGTCAGTTTATACGACTGGTTATATCCGAGGGGAGGCAGCCCTGTGATCGTAAAGCCCTTGCCGTCTGTGTTGTAGGTGATGGCGGCACCTGTATACTCGGAGAGCGGCTTCTCGTCGATTTTGATGCTGCTCGTATCATAGCTGCCGTTTGCGGTATTCTCGGCCAGCCGGTCCGTAATGGTGACCGTCTGGTCATGCGTACCATTTGGGGCATTGACTGTAACGGTGTAGCTTACCTTACTTTTGTCTTCCGAAAGGGTGTGCTCTTTCTTCGTGTTCAGTGAATACTCCGGCTCAATGGTGTAGGTTTTCTCGCCCAGATGTATCTGGCCGTCGCCACCGGTCTCAGCGTAATTGATCGTGGTATTAAACTTGAAGGTGCCGGTGAACGTCCGACTTGTGTCGTTACTAAATGTAAATGTGACTGTAGGGGATTTTTTCGAAAGCGTAAAAGTACCAATTATCGTTCCGGTTGAATCGGTGATGTTTCCTGACAAATCTACTTTGGGATAGACACCCGCCGGCAGGGTATAGGTCGCTGTATTGCTGCCGGGTTTGAATGCGTCCGCCGGTACACTGTAGACGATTTCCACCTGAACCTGGGTGCCGTCCTTGATAGATGCCAAATTATCCAGCGGTTCCCAAGTGCCGCCTTGATTGATGGAAATAGCTGTACTTGTCAGCAGATTATCCAGCTTTAGGTTGCCCTCGCTGTCATACTGAGGGGTTGCTGCCGCTGCGGTCAGTGTATCATCGTCTTCCGCAGCCAGCATTATGGAATCCGGCCGTTGCCAAACAATATACGCCACCGCGCCGTCTCTTGCCAAAATGGCGTCCGCATCAAAGGAGAGTTCTTCGGATCCGTCTGATGCGCCGGTCTGCGCATACACGCCATACGCATCCAACACACGGATGGTATTGGTGACATCGGCCTCTGCGACCGTCACAGCCGCTACCGCACCGTCCACAGCGCCGGAAACAACGGTCAGGTTCGCGCCATCATACGCGGTTACAATGCCGATCGTTTCCTCACCGGCGGCATTTGTATAGAGTACGATGTCGCCCGGTGTGGCCTCACTGCCACCCGGGGTGATGTATTCAGGGTGTGCGTTTTCCAATTCCGTGCGCAGCTGAAGCAGGCTTGCGCATTGCGGAATGACATCCTCCGGTATGCCTGCATAATGCTGGCAGAAGGCGACAAACATCACATCCCAGCTCCCGTAAGGGTTGCCGTACCAATCACCGTAGCGTGTGTAGTGATGGGCCTGCGCCAAGGTCTCACCCCGCGCCTTGTCCACCGTAAAGTTTTTGGCGCTCTCGGTGTAGCCAAGCTGTCTCTGTGCGATTTCCGTCATGGCATCGCTCCAGAAGCTGCTCACGCCCTCGCTCTGCTCGTCCCAGTCTGCCGGGGTCTCAACATCTGCGGTTATGTCCGCCAGACATTCCGGCGTGTGGGTATGCTCCGGGAGGGTGCAGGTAAGCACCCTTTGGTAGCAGTCTGCGGTATGGGAGTGGGCTGCCGGCGCGGTCTCGCCGTCTTCCTCCGCTGAATCAGCAGGGGTTTCCGATGCTCCGTCTTCATAACCGCAGATCAAGACCTCGGTATAGCAGGCGTCGCTGTGTACATGCTCCTCATATCCGCAGGAGTATTCATCGTCCGTCATCGCGATGCCTACTTGGTGCAGACGCCAGCTGACGGAAAGTATCGTCAGCAGTGCCAGTATCACCAGCACGGCAGCACGGCGGTGCTCCGCATGGCGCGCTGCCATTACCCGCCGAATCGCCTTGTCCAATTGATTTCTCATGTGGACTCCTCCATCAGCCTATCCACGAAATACGGGGCACGGGCCATACCCTAAGAAACACCTTGCCCACAATTTGACTCTTTTCAACGCAGCCGACAACCGTACTCCGGCTGTCGATCGAGGTCGCGCGGTGGTCACCCATCACAAAGAAGCGATTTTCAGGCACCTGATACGGGAAGCTGAGGTCACATTCTCCCAGGGCCAGCTCATCGACATACGGTTCCTCCAGCACCTCGCCATTCACCGTCACAAGGCCGTTGCCGTCAATCGAAATCACATCCCCGGGGATACCGATGATTCGCTTGAGCAGCAGCTTGTTCTGCCAGTAGAAGCCGCACAGATCTCCCTTTTCCAGAGTATCTGTTTTCAGCAGAACCAGAATGTCCTGATCCTGCAAGGTTGGGTTCATGCTGTCACCCGACACCTGCAGCACCGGCAGCAGGTTCGTTGCCAGCAGCACCGCAATGGCTGCCACAACGACCAGCGCATAGGCGGTGCTTTTCAGCACACGCTTGTAACGCCTGCGGTAAGACAGGCGTTTGCGCTCCTGCGTGATCTCCTCCATAGAGGGAATCTCAACGCGCTTTCCGCTCAGTCCCTTCATTTCCAATATGCCCCTTCGTTATTCGCGGTGGGCGAAAACTCGGTGCCCTGCACAGGGTACTGCGCCTTGATCGATTCCAAATATTGATCTGCTGCAGCCTGTGCGGCTTCAAATACCCGGTTCAGCGACAAAGCGGCCTCGGCGATGGAACCAACCTGCTCCAGCCGCAGCGTGCGGTCTGCAAGCTGTCGGCAAAGCTTGGCATTCTGCCGTTCCAGTTCCTCCTCGTGCTGTTTGAGCGCGTAGATGATCTCTATCAATTCCATGCGGTTCATCCGCCGCAGTTCGCGTTCTGCCATGGTATATCTCCTTGAGATTTGTTCGGGTCAGTTCAGTGTCTTTAAGCATTGCAGATTGTTATATTGTAAGTGCTTTATCTTTTATTAAAGCATATTATAATTGGAGTTGTCAATCATTTCTCTTTGCTATGCAATAGATTCAGGATGCTTACAAAGATTCCCTCACTGTGAAGCAGCGCTGCTATCGGCTTTTATGAATGGGACGCCGCCAAGTACAAATATTTTTTCAAATGCCGGGACAGCCGCTTTACTTGACGGGCATCCGCACCGATACGCTCCGTTAGGCTTGAACTCTCCTTCAATCTTTATTTGCTGCTCCTTTTGTGGGTCAAAACAGAGCTTCCAAAAACCGCCTACATATAACCCCAGGATTTCCCGCTTCTTGCAGTCTTTTCAACAAATAAAACTTTTGAAGGACAACTCAAGCCGTCAAAACCCTTTAGTTATCGTAGGTTTTCTTGGTTAACCCTATGCGGTTGTCAAGTAAAGAACAAAAATTTTTGCAGAAAAATAAGCCCTACAAGGCTTTCAATCGGTTCTTACACCAATTTAAGCCTTGTAGGGCTTATCTTCTTATTCATAATTCGGGGGCTTAACCTGACTACAGATGATATTATTCCAGCACACACCAATCGCCTGAACTGAAATACACTGCTCCCACGTACAGCATTTTATGGACGAAGACTCTTTACAAGAGTCTGAAATTCCTGTTCTGTATCCACAAAGTGGTAAGGCGCATACTCACCATACGCTGTTGGCCTGCTGATTGTTACAAGCTGTACTCCCTTATATCCAACCTCTCTGTTCAATCCTCTTTTTAATTCCACCAGATGCTTCCCATGCGTCGTTTTTAGAGCAAAACAACCATGTGCATTACGATCTTTTGCTACCAAATAGCACATTATTCAGCACCTCCTTAAATTCATGTTCATTTCGAATCAATCCATTTTCATACTTTTCACGCATTATCTTCCCTGTTTCCACGGGATAACTCTTTTTATACAGATAATCGTGAAGCCAGTTATTTAATTGCCTATTGTGCTTCCATCTTACCATAAAACGCTTTGCATATCAAGCTTGCAGATGTAAACTTTTCGGCATAGATTTGTCCATATTGCTCTTTTTTCGGCATCATGCCGTCATTTAAATTGATGTTTTCCCCTGTCAACAACTCATTTGCCCTCAATAGTTTTCAGTTCTTCAAGGTAATAGTCACCATGATAGAATTTAGAAACATCCATGAAGTGAGTTTCTCTACCATAGGTTTTCTTGAAATAGTCCTGCACGCCTTTGCTCAGAACAATAACCTCGTCCGCATATTTCACAGCATTTTTTTCGCCCTGGTGGATAAACTTAGAGCCAAATCCTGATCGCCATTTCTCGCGCTGCCAGTCAACGCCGGCCGATGTCAAGTCTTGGACAACATTTTTCACAAATAAAATTGAAAAAACGAAAAAAAAAATAAGCCCTACAAGGCTTTCAGTCGGTATCGAACCGATCTGAGCCTTGTAGGGCTTAACAGTTTACTTTATATGTTTTTCTTAGACCGCCTGCAGCGGAGTGTTTTCCATCACTTTCTCAAACTGCTCCACTGTCATTTTTGCCTTTTCAGCAGCGCGCTCTATTTTTAAATCACCATCTCGGACAAGCTGCACTAGCATCCGCATCTCACCAATGTTGATGCCTTCTTCTCTACCTTCGGCCTTTACGCCCTGACTAAGGTTGCACATAACAAGCACCTCCCTTTCCAGTTCTTCGTTCATTGCAACGCCAAATTCTTCTTCAAGAATTTTCTTTT